>Ga0116169_1000788_pt1 | contig 30113 bp, 26 predicted proteins | sample AD_UKC130_MetaG_FD_89796 | JGI IMG/M metagenome (GOLD analysis project Ga0116169, IMG submission 89796) | Active sludge microbial communities of municipal wastewater-treating anaerobic digesters from Canada - AD_UKC130_MetaG | ecosystem: Engineered > Bioreactor > Anaerobic > Digestate | place...
AACCTGGAACTGGCCCAAAGTATATATTTTCAACTGTTGTCCGGACTGCCTGCCTCCCATGCTCTTCTCCCGCATCCTTCTACAAGTTTCTGGCTTGCGGACGCCAGGAACCGCGCCGGGGAAAGCCGGCGGGACCGCGTGTACTAGATTATACCAAGGATTGACGATAAGTCAATTAAAAAAACCATATTTACATCTTTTATCCATGGCAAACAAAGATAAAGTAACCAAAATGTAACTGGCCTGGGTCTCCCCCCGGCTCTTTGACACGAAAGGAGCCGTCAGCCGTCACAAGTACGCCGCAGGACTAATATGTTAATTAGTAAAAAAACAGTGTTGGAAGTAGAGATAGGGAAGGATTGCTTTTTTCTCAGGCACGCCAAGCCCGGCCCTGGAAGCGGGCGCAGCCTCCCAGGGCAAAAAAGCCCGCGGCTTTGCCCCGGGCAAAAAGAGGGGAAAGCCCGGGAGCGTAGAATAAAGCTTCGCAGGAGCAAGTATCAGTGAAAGGTCAAGCCTGTTTGAGCGTCAGAAGAGGCCTAGAGTAGGTTTTAGAAGGGGCAAATATTTTTTGACTGGGAGGCTTGCTTATGGCTAAAACCGCCCGCGATATTATGACCGTCCCGGTAGTGAGCATCACCGGCAGCGCCACCCTTAAGGAAGCGGCGGAACTGCTCTCCAATCAAGATTTCAGCGGGGTGCCCGTGGTTGATGAGCAGAACAAGCTCATCGGCATTCTCTCGGAGACCGACCTGGTGCGCTACGCCGACCAGGTTACCGTGGTTCCTCTGACCAACCTCTCCCGCTGGATCTCCCCTCATGCGGAGATGAAGGACCTGGTCGCGCTCCGCCAGGGGATCGATCTCCTGGCCAAGACCAAGGTGGCCCAGGTGATGACCAAAAAGGTATATACCGCCACCGAGGATGAAGATGTTATCACCGTGGCCCGCCTGATGAACCGGCGCAAGATTAACCGCGTCCCCATCGTCGACAAGGAGGGGCGCCTGGTTGGGATTGTCACCAGGGGCGACCTGGTGGCCTACATGGCCACTCTTTAATTGGCAGCCGCCGGCCGCCGCCCCTTCGGCCCCAGGCTCCGCCCCGGCCGGTTCCTGGAGCCCGGCTCTTTTTCTTCTTTATTCAATAAAGCATGATTCCCGGCCGGAGATGGCAAAATGAGCATTAGCCGGTTTTTCTTAAACAGCAGGAAAAGCGGACCCGCTGTCGAAAAGAAAACCGGTTCCATCCCTCCGCCGGCCAGACCACCGGTCAAAGGAGTGTTCCTGCATGAACGGCGACCATAACCGCGGCACCTCCTTCCGCCGCCGGGCTCCCGCCGGTGGGAGCTTTTCCCCCGGCTTTCTGGTGGGAAAGCTCCTTCTCGGCGCCACCCGCCTCCTGGGCCGGGGGGGCACCACCCTGCCCGGACGAGCGGCCCTCTCCCTGGCTCCCGGCTTGATCTCCAGTCTGGGCCGTCAACTGGCTCAGGGGAGCATCCTTGTTACCGGGACCAACGGCAAGACGACTACCGCATATCTCCTGGCCGGCCTGATGAAGCAGGGCGGGTTTGGCGTCGTGCACAACCACTCCGGCTCGAACCTTTCCTGGGGCATTGCCTCCAGTTTAATTGAGTCCAGCTCTTGGGGAGGAAGGCTCCGGGGCGACCTGGGCGTCCTGGAGGTGGACGAAGGGTTCTTCCCCGTGGTAGCCCAAGACCTGCGCCCCCGGGGCGTAGTGGTAACCAACATCTTCCGGGACCAGCTGGATCGCTTCGGCACCGTGGAGAAGGTCCGGGAAAAGATCGAAGCCGGCCTGGGCTTCCTGGAAGAAGGCGGATTCAAGGTCATCAATGCCGACGACCCCTCCCTGGCCAGCTTGGAAAGCAGCCGCACCGGGAATACCTGGTTTTACGGGCTGGAACTGCCTGCGGGCCGGGACCGCTTAACCGGCAGCCGGGAGAAGACGGCCTGCCCCCTTTGCCGGGCAACCCTGGAGTACCGGCAGGTTTACCTGGCCCACCTGGGCCGCTACCGCTGCCCTTCCTGCCGTTTCCAACGCCCCGAGCCCGACTTGAAGCTGGTGGCCCGGGAGCCCGCCCCCGACGGCGGCACCCTGCTGGACCTGGATTTCCGGGGAGAGCGGTTTAAACTGGCCTACCCCCTGCTGGGCAGGTACAATCTCTACAACGCCCTGGCCGCCATCTCCTGCGCCCTGGCCATGAAGGTCCCCCGCCAGGCCATGGAGCGGGCCCTGGCGGCGGCGGCCCCCACCTTCGGGCGGATGGAGCGCTTCTCCATCAACGGCCGCCAGCTGGTGATGGCCCTGATCAAGAACGCCGTGGGGGCCGGTGAAGTTTTGCAGACCATCCTGGAGCAGGGAAAAGAGCCCCACCTCCTGCTGGCCATTAACAACAAAGCTGCCGACGGCACCGATATTTCCTGGTTATGGGAGGCCGACTTCGAGTGTTTGGCCGCCGGGGGGGCGCAGCCGGCCTCGGCAACCGTTTCCGGCACCCGGGCCGAAGATATGGCCGGGCGCCTAAAAGAGGCCGGAGTGGCCCCGGACCGGATCCAGGTGGAAAAACGCCTCAAGGAGTCCCTCTTAAAAGGGCTGGCCTCGACCCCCAAAGGGGGAACCCTCTACGTCCTGCCCACCTATACCGCCATGCTGGAGATAAGAAGTATCCTTAACCGGATGGGCGTCGGGCGGCCGTTCTGGGAGACTTAAGCAGCTATTGCCCCACGCCTGGCAATCATATTGTTCCTTATACTGCTGCCCCGGCCGTCCATACGGGTAGACTTAAGCATTCCTTGCCATCATTGTCCTTTATTTTGCCGCGGCCCTCCGGGGAGGCCTGGCCTCTATTCCAGGCTATCATTGTTCCTTTGTTTTCCCCCGGCCGGCCCTCCCGGAAAGCTTTGGCCGCGGCCCGGATCCCCCTCCCCTCTACCACCCATCCAACCCTTCATTCTCAAGTATTGATAACCGAAGTTCAGCTTAGAAGATTGGCAGGCAGGAAATTTTGTCCCGGCAACGAAAAGTAAAGTATGAACATATTTTAACTTCTTATCCATTTTCTTTGTATAAAAACAGAAACAAGGAGTGAAAGGTATTGGACAACGCATGGGAAACGGTTTTGGCCAGGCTGCACTTGCGGGCCATCCTCCCGGTCATCGAGGATATCGCCCCCGTAGACCAGGTCATCAAAGAGCTGACCGCCGGTTGGAACGTGCGGATTCAATTTCAAATGGCCGGTGGGGATCCCGCCACCACGCTAATCTTTCAGAATGGAACCCTGAAAACAAGCCGCGAGAAAGTGCCCGGTCCCAAAGTAGTCCTTACTTTCAAGGACGCCCGATTTGTAAACGAGGTCTTCCAGAATAAAACCAAGAAGAGCCCCACTCCCAATATCGTCGCCCTGGGGCACCTCTCCAAGCTCCTGAAGCTGGACCAGGTCCTGGGGCGGCTGGAGCACTACCTGCGGCCGGAGGAGGCCTTCCTTAAAGACCCCGACAACCTGAAGTTCTGCGTGGAGTTGACCCTTAAAGTTCTGGCCTACGGAATCAAGGAGGTGGCCGAGCACGACCCGGAGATGAGGCCGGTGGTGGAACACCTGCCCAACGGAACCATTGAGATTCGGGTCAAGGAGGGACCGGCGGTTCATGCCTCCATCAAGGACGGCATCTTTTCTCCGGGAATAGGCCCGGCAGAAAAGCCCAACGCCGTTTTAGAGATCCAGGACCTGGAGACGGCCTGGAAGATGCTCCAGGGGGACCTGGACCTGTTTGCCGCCGTGGGCAGTTCCCGCATTAAAATCCGGGGCCTTGTCCCGCTTTTGGACGGCATCAACCCCCTGCTGGACCGTCTCTCCCTGTACCTGGCTTGAGCTTCCCGTTTTAACCAATACCCGGAGGTGGAAAGTTGTCCATGAACAGCAATAGCAATAACGATAAACTCTATACTTTTGAAAAATCCCTGGAGCTCTTCTCCCGGGCGACAAAGATAATCCCGGGCGGCATCTACGGCCACATGTCGCCGACGGTAAGCGTCCCCGGAGCCGTTCCCTACTATACGGTGAAAGCCAAGGGCTGCCGCTACACCGACCCCGACGGCAATGAGTATATCGATTACATGTGCGCGTACGGCCCGATGATTCTCGGATACAACAACCCGGTGGTAGACGAAGCGGCGGCGAACCAGCGGGAAATGGCCAACACCACCAACCACCCCGCCCCGGTGATGGTGGAGTTGGCCGAGTACATGGTGGACCTGATCCCCATAGCGGACTGGGTTTTCTTCGCCAAAAACGGCGGCGATATGACCACCTACGCCATTCTCACGGCCCGGGCCCATACGAACCGCAAGAAGATCGTCACCGTAAAAGGCGGCTACCACGGGGTGGCTCCCTGGTGCACCTCTCTGGGCCACGGGGGCATCACTCCCGAGGATCATGTGAACATACTGCAGGTGGAATGGAACGACCTGGAGGGGTTTGAAAAGCTGGTGAAGAGCCACCGCGGCGAAATAGCCGGCTTCATCTCCATGCCCTACCACCATATTACTTTTGCCGATCAAGTGATGCCCGCTCCCGGCTACTGGTCCGGCATCGAGAAAATTTGCCGGGAGGAAGGAATCGTTTTGATCCTGGACGATGTCCGCGCCGGCTTCCGCCTGAACATGGGAGGCTCCAACGAATACTTCGGCTTTAAGCCGGACCTGATCTGCTTCAGCAAAGCCATGGCCAACGGCTACCCCATCTCCGCCTGCGTGGGGCGGAAAGAGCTGATGAATGCCGCCTCCAAGGTCTTCTTTACCGGCTCTTTCTGGATGTCGGCCGTCCCCATGGCCGCGGCCCTGGCCACCCTGAAGGAGATGGTGAGAACCGACGCCATCACCAAGATAAACCGCATGGGAACTCTGCTCATGAACGGACTAAGAGAGATCGGGGAGCGGCACGGCCTGGAGATCATCACCTCGGGCCCGCCCTCCATCCCCTATATCCGCTTCGCCGACGATCCCAACCTCTATCTTAACCAGATCTTCTGCAGTGAAGTAACCAGGAGAGGGTCCTTCTTCCACCCGCACCACAACTGGTTCCTCTCCGCCGCCCACGAAGAAGAAGATATCAATGAAACCCTGAACCACGCGGAGGCAGCTATAAAAGTGGTCAAGGAACGCTACAAGCAAGGCGCCCTCTGCTACTAACATAAACATTAAAAGGAGGTTGAAAGCAAGATGCCGTTGACGGAAAAAGAGATTGCCGATTTAAAGGAGAAGGCGCGGCAGGTTCGCCACTTAACCGTTAAGACCCTGGTCTGGTCCGGAGGGGGCCACATCGGGGGCGCCCTCAGCCAGACGGATATCCTGGTGATCCTCTACTGGCATTTCTTGAAGATTGATCCCAAAAATCCGGATTGGGAAGAGCGGGACCGAGTCGTGCTGAGCAAGGGGCACGGCGGGATCGGCTACGCCCCCCTGCTGGCCCTGCGGGGCTACTTCGATCAAGAGTTGCTGAAAACATTTAACCAGACCAATTCTCCCTTCGGCATGCACCTGGACCGCCTGAAGGTGCCCGGGGTGGACGCCTCCACCGGCTCCCTGGGGCACGGCCTCCCCATGTCCGTGGGTCTGGCTCTGGGAGCACGGCTGAAAGGCCAGTCCTGGCGGACTTACTGCATCCTGGGAGACGGCGAGTGCCACGAGGGGAGCGTCTGGGAGGCGGCCATGGCCGCCAGCCATTACAAGCTCTCCAACCTTACCGCCATCGTTGACCGCAACAAGCTCTGCATTGACGGGCGGGTGGAGGAGATCATGGCCCTGGAGCCCTTCGTGGACAAGTGGGTCAGCTTCGGCTGGCAGGCCCTGGAGTGCGACGGCCACGACTTCGTCCAGCTGGCGGAAGCCATCGAAAAAGCCCACCAGACCACGGACCGTCCGACGGTAATTATCGCCCATACCGTTAAAGGCAAGGGCATCGATTACATGGAGGACCAGCCCGGCTGGCACTACGGGGGCATCGACTCCGGAAAAGAGAAACTGGCCCTGGAATCCATCGACCGGATGTACGGGATAACCCAGGCTTAACCTGAAAGGAGGATTAACCGTGAGCGAAACAGGTTTAACCTATGATGTTTATGATACCATTGAAAGCATGACCCCGGCGGAGATCTACGGCCACGTCCTGGCCAAGCTGGGCGAGGAGCGGGAAGACATCGTCGCCCTTACCGCCGACCTGGCCAAGTCGACCAAGATCGGCAAGTTTGGGGAAAAGTTTCCCGACCGCTTCTTCAACGTGGGCATCGCCGAGCAGAACCTCTTCGGGATCGCTGCCGGCTTGGCCCTGGCCGGTTTCACCCCCTTTGTATCCACCTTTGCCGTCTTTACCTCCATGCGCGCCGGGGAGCAGGTGCGGACCGATATCTGCTACCAAAACCTGAACTGCAAAATCATCGCCACCCACTCCGGGATCTCCTTCGGGCAGGCGGGGACCACCCACCATTGCACCGAGGACCTGGCCATCCTTCGCTCCTTTGCCAATATGACCGTCATCGCCCCCGCCGACGGCATCGAGACCGCCAACGCCGTGCGGGCCTGCCTGGACCACCCGGGGCCGGTATATATTCGCATCGGCCGCGGGTTCGAGCAACTGGTCTACGACAAGGATCAGGCCTACGACTTTAAGATCGGGAAAGCGGTAACCATGCACGAAGGCAACGATGTCACCGTTATCGCCTGCGGGCCTTGCGTCCTGCACGCGGTGGAGGCGGCCAAAATCCTGAAGGAGAACAAGGGGATCGAGGTGCGGGTGCTGAATATGCACACCATCAAGCCCATAGACAAGGAAGCCATCTTGGCCGCCGTCAACGATACCCGCAAGATTATCACCGTGGAAAACCACAGCATCGTGGGCGGCCTGGGCAGCGCCGTGGCCGAAGTAATTACCGAGGGAGGCAAGTCTTGCCGCCTGAAGCGCCTGGGCATCCCCGACACCTTTGCCATCGTCGGCCTTACCGACGACCTCTATCACCTGTACAAGATCGACAGCGAAGGCATCATGGAAGCCGTGGGCGAAATCATGGGGCAGGATGTAGAAGTAGACGAAGATTGGGAAGACGAATTCTAAAGAAGGAGGTTGCTGTTTATGCCCGACCAGGATAGAATACTGGCCCACATGTTAATGAAGGCAGCCCTCCCTCTTACCAAGACGCTCCTCGAGGAAAAACCGGGGCTGGCCCAAAAATACCGGGGTTGGAACAAGGTCATCCAGTTCCAGGTTAAAGACGACCCGGAGCTGGCCTGCCATCTCAAGTTTACCGACGGCAAGCTGGACTTCTTCGTCGGCCGGCACCCTCAACCGAATATCGACTTTATCTTTAAAACCCCGGCCGACTTCAACGCCCTGCTCACCGGCAAAATCGCCGTGCCCAAGATCAAGGGGCTGGTCACCAATGCGGGCACCCTGGTAAAGTTCCTGCCCCTGATGCTGGGCCTCACCCTGCTGCTGCCCAGCAAGGTGCCCCAGGATCCCGAGCAGCGCGCCTTGAAGGTAAAACTGCTGCTCTACTTCATCGCCGTGGCCCTCTCCCAGCTGAACAAGCACGGCGATGAAGACATGGTCAATTTCTGCAAGGACATGCCCGATCGCGTCTTCCAGTGGTCGGTGCAGCCCAACGGACCGGCTTCCTACCTGCGCATCGCCAAGGGCCGCACCAAGGCGGGCAAAGGTTTTTACACCCGGCGGCGCCCCTTTGTCCATATGATGTTTAGAGACGTGGACAGCGCCTTCGCCGTCCTGACCACCCAGATCGACAACGTGGAAGCCATGCGGCAGGGGATGCTGGTGATCGACGGCTCCCCGGAATACGGGAAAAACATCTCCACCATCATGTTGAAGATTAACGACATGGTGGGCTAGGAGCAGGAAAGGACCGGGAGGCCGCCCGTCAGGGGCGGCCTCTTTTTTGGTCCCGCAGAAGCCGGGACAAAAAGGGCGGCCCCCGGTTCGTCGGGGCCGCCCCTGCCATCGTCGGGTTAAGGCCGTATAATCTCCGCCTTTTTATCCGCCATTTCAGGTAAGGTAATTTCTAATCTCGGCTTTTTCGTAAAGGTCCTGGATCAACTCTTCCCTCTTCTCCATGATCTGGCTCTCTTTCAAGACTTCCCGGACCTGATCGTAAACCTCCTCCAGCTCTACCTCCCGGGCTTCCCGGCGATTCAGCACTTCAATGATATGATAACCGTACACCGTTTTCACCGGCTCGCTCAGCTGGCCCACTTCCAGGTCAAAGGCGGCATTGGAGAATTCCTCTACCATGTCCTCCCGGGTAAAGAAGCCCAGGTTGGCGTCGTTTTCCAGGGAGGCTTCGTCCAAGGAGTGCTTCTTGGCCAGCTCGACGAAATCGCCGCCGTTCCTTAACTGGGCAAGAATCTCCCGGGCCTCCTCCTCGGTTTCCACCAGGATATGGCGAGCCTCCACCTGCTCGGGAACGTTGAAGTCATCGCGGTTTTTCTCAAAATATTCCTGGATATCCTTCTCCTGGATATCCAGCATCGTCTCTTCAACAATCTTGCGCAGGAGCAGGTCCAGCTCAATCTCCCAGCGCAGGGTGTCCTCGCTGATATTGTACTGGTCCAGGAACTGCTTAAACTTCTCATGGTCGCCCCCCAGAGCGGTTTCAATAAAGCGATCCAGTTCCCCGTCTACTTCCTCCTGGCTGACCTGCAAACCCAGGCTCCTGGCCTCCTGGGCAATCAGGCGTTGGATAATCAGTTGCTCCAAGGTAGAGGAACCCGCCTGCCGGTTTAGGGCTTCAAAAAGCTCGTCCTTGTAGATCTTCTCCCCGTTTACCGTAGCCACCACATTCCCCTGAAATTGCATGTACAGCAAGACGATCACGGCGATGGCCAGGAGGACCACAGCCGCTCCCAGTAGATAAACCGGCGGCCAGACTCTGCTGCTGCCGGGCCTGCTTTCGGGGTTCCCCACTTATATTTCACTCCTCTTTTTCCCGATTTTTCGGGACTTATAGAATCTTTTGCTGCCCCTTGGCTATACCGGAACTATACATTCATTATAACCCTAATGGATAGCCGGTCAACCCCCGGCAGCGCCCCAATATTAGGGAATTGCCACCCTGCGCCGGGTTGATCTCTCCCCGCCCGGCTGGACTGGCAGCGCCCCAATACTAGGGAATGATTTTGTTCAGGGAATACTCGATGATCCCTTCCGCCCCCGCCTCTTTCAGCCGGCAGATCAACTCCCGGGCCTGCTTCTCGTCGATAACGGTCTCCACGGCCACCCAGTCCTCCTCCCAGAGGCTGGAAATGGTGGGACGGCGCAAGGCCGGGAGCAGCTCGATTACCTTGGAGAGGTTGTCCCGGTGCACGTTCATCTTCAACCCCACCTTCTGCTCCGCCAGCAGGGCCCCCTTCAGCAGGGTCAGCATGTGCTCCACCTTTTTTCTTTTCCAGGGATCCCGCACGCTTTCCCGGTTCATGATCAGCCGGGGGGTGGAGGTGAGGATGGTGGCCAGGATCCTCAGGTTGTTGGCCTTCAGGGAGCGCCCCGTCTCCGTCAACTCGGAGATGGCGTCGGCCAGGAGGGGCGGCTTCACCTCCGTGGCGCCCCAGGAAAAAAGAACGGTGGCATTGACGCCGTGCTGCTCCAGGTAGCGGCGGGTGCACTGCACCAGTTCGGTGGCAATTCTCTTCCCTTCCAGGTCGCTGACTTCTTTAAAATCCGAGTCCACCGGCACAGCCAGGACCAGGCGCACCGGGCGAAGGCCCTGGCGGGAGTAGGTAAGCTCGCCCACCTCCTCCACGTCGGCCTCCGTCTCCATAATCCAATCCTTGCCCGTCAGCCCCACATCCAGAACGCCCTCTTCCACAAACTTGGGTATCTCCTGGGCGCGCATCAGCACGCATTCAATCTCTTCATCATCCATATGGGGGAAATAGGAGCGTTCCCCAACTCTGATGTTGTACCCCGCTTTTTTGAAAATTTCAAAGGTGGTTTCCTGCAGGCTTCCTGCCGGGAGACCGAGCTTAAGCTTTGGCATCAACCTTCCCCCTTATCGCGTCGCTTAATTCCATATGTTTGAAGGAATCAATATGAATAAGTTAACATTAATAAGCCGCCCCTGTCAATGCACCGCCCCGTACCCATGGGGGAGGCCCCCCGGCTCATGACCCCGGGGGGAGTACATTTTGACTTGTCCTGCGGCCCCACCACGCAAGCATACCAGGCCATACCTGCCTGGTGTGCCAGTGTATCAAGGATGAGCCAAAGTCAACGTCCTCCCGGCTCACCGGCTCAGTCAAGATGAGCCAAAGTCAACCTCCCCATGGCTCAAAGGGCTGATCCCCGCAGCCGGGCGAGGCTGCCGGCTGCCGCCAGGATAAGCCCGGCGGCAAAAAAAGCGGCCCCCAGGGGGACCAACTCCCCCAGGGCGGCATTTATGAAAGCCATGGCGATGCCCACGTGGCTGCCGGCAGGCAAAAAAGGCATCTCCGTGAAAACCCGGAAGAAGTCCAGCAGAAAAATAGTAACCGCTCCCCTGACCGTCCAGAGGGCCAGCAAGAAGACGGCGCCGGCGGCCATAAAAACGCCCCCGGCCCACTTGAGGGCGGCTCTCCAGCCGGCCAGGAAAAAAGCGGCCGGCAGGAATAGAAGATAGCCCAGGAAAGGGTAGTAAAGAAGGGAACGGTATACCTGCCGAAAGCGGGCGATTCCCGGTCCTTCCGCCTCCAGGGATACCCCTTCCGCAAGAAGCAGCCGGTCCGGCAGCGGCAGCTGCTCCACCAGGATCTTTACAAAATCTATGCCGGCGTCGGGAACCCCCTCGGGAAGGGGAAGCTCCTCCCCGGAAAGGCCGCCCAGGGCCTGCTTCAGCTCCCGGACCAGGACCTCCTTCCGCCCCCGCAGGTCGATCTCCAGGCGAGGCAGCGGCCCCTTGCCCTTTAAGTAGCTCAACAGCGGCGGCAGCAGCTTGTCCAGTTCTTCCCGCAGCCAGGACCGGCTCAGGGTCCGCTGCACGGAGAGGGAGAGGGCCTCCTGCACCGCCGGGGGGAGCTCTCCGCCGGCCTCCTCCCCGGAATTAAAATGGGCCGCCAGGGCTTCCAGGAGCAGTTCGTCAAAAGGCATCCCTTCCGCAAGGCGGTAGTAGAAGCGGCGGTTCATCACCGTCCGCTCCAGGCCCAGTCCCGCCAGGTTCCCCAGGGCCGCTCCCGCCAGGATCAGCACCAGCAGAAACAGGATAAGTTTTTTGAAAATAGGCCCAGGCCTCCTTCTCTGCTATTCCTGTGGGTAAAAAGATTTTATGGTTCGTTGATCTCGCGGCGGGAATTAGGCGACCAAAAGAGCGTATTCTGCTAAAAGATTTTGACACAAGCTCCGCTATTCCTGCCGCCCCTCCGGGCCTAATAAGAATAAACAGGGAAACAACGACTCCCGGAAGCTGCAGAAGCCCGGCAACCAGGGGATTTGTTTGAAGCCAGTGTATGATCTTGCCGGTATAAGGCAGGATTAAGACCACCTCGCCCACCACCGCCTTTTCCGGGACCGGGTAGGGGTCCTCCCGGGGGTTGGCGTCCCCTTTGGTAATATAGAATACCCCCTCTTCCGCCTCCAGGCGCTCCGTGACCCGGTGGGCCACATACAGGTCGCGCCGGGGTTCGTGAAAAACGATTATTTTACCGGGGACAAAGGGGCCGCCGCCGGAGCGGATAACGATCATGCTGTGCACCGGGAGCACGGGCTCCATGCTCCCCGACATAATTACCCCCGGGCGCAGGCCGCTGCTGACAAAAGCCCCCACCACCCCCGCCAAGAGCAGAATCAAGAAGGCCCCTCCCCACCAGAAGAAGCGTTTCATGGCCACCTCCATGAACAGCCGTTCTCTCTCCCTATGTATCTTTATGGCGGGGGCGAGCGTTTCAGACCCGACTTTTTTCTTTCCGCCGGGAGGGAATTTCGCTATATTTAGAGAACTATTTAAAAACTAAGATTATTTAATTTTATGAAAATGAACGGAGGATTTACATGTCCAGTGAAATGCAAAGGGCTAAACGCCACCTGGAAACCACCAGAAAAATGAAAGAGATGCTGCCCCGCTTCTTTATGCGGATGATGGAGCGCCGGTTCAGCAATGAGCCCCTGGCCTGGTGCATGGTAGGCGTCCCTCCGGAGCTGCTAAAAGCTTTTGACCTGCTCTGGGAATGGCCCGAAAACTTCGGCACCATATGTGCTTCCCGCCTGGTCGCCCCCAAATTTATCGAGGTGGCTGAAGGCGACGGCTACTCCCCGGAGCTCTGTTCCTACGTAACCAACACCATGGGTTACTGCAAACTCTGGAAGGATCGGGGAGAGTTCCCCGAGGAATCCCCTCTGCCCGGAGGCATGGGGAACCCCTCCATGCTCCTGGGTTCCGGTTTTATCTGCGAACCCCGGTGGAAATGGTTCCAGTCCATCGCCACCCGCTTCGTGGACGTGCCGGTTTACAGCAGCGATCCCCTGGCCCCTCCCTACGACGTAGATCCCAAGGATCCGCGCATCGCCGAACACTACCTGGATCTGCTGCGGCGGGACCTGCAGGGACAGATCGACTTCCTGGAAAAGCATACCGGCAAGAAGCTGGACCTGGACCGGCTGCGGGAATATATCCGGCTCTCCCATGAAGCCCTGACCTACTGGCGGGATACCCTGTACCTGCGCAAAGCCATCCCCTGCCCCATGGGCTCCACCGACTACTTCTCGGCCATCATCCCCCAGATGTACATGGTGGGCGAGGAGGAGGCCGTGGACTTCTACCGGGAGATGTACCATGAGGTCAAGGCCAGGGTGGAAAACGGGATCGGCATCGTCGAGGAAGAAAAATACCGGCTGGTCTGGTTCGGCCTCCCGCCCTGGTTCAACCTGGGATTCTTTAACTACCTGGAGTCCCTGGGCGCCGTATTTGCCCTGGAATCCACCTACAATGTAGGCGACTATTTTGAAGTGGACCTGAGCGACCCCCTGGAGGCCCTGGTCCAGCGGACCTGGCAGCGGGCAGTGAGGATGCACCAGTACGGAACCGAGGCCATGCCCGAGCTGTGCAACCCGGCGGTTTTCGGCGGCTTTGTGGGCAGCCGCCTTCTGGAGGAAGTAGTAAGAGACTACAGCCTGGACGGCGCGGTAATGCACCTGACCCGGTCCTGCCGGGCGGTCTCCTTCGGCGAGGTCCACACCAAGAACCGGCTGGCGGAGATGGGCCTCCCCTCCTTAATCTTCGAGAGCGACATGACCGACCCCCGGCTCTGGTCCGACGCCCAGATCAAAACCAGGGTGCAAGCCTTCCTGGAGACGGTGGATAAATCGAAAGCAGAGCGGCAAAAGAACTAGCCGCCATACCAACCAACGTAAGGAGGATCAAGATGAATAAATCCTTAACCGGGCTGGCCCGGGCCAAGTATATCGCCGAGCACCGCGACGAGCGGGTTCGAGAATTGAAGAAGGAGAGCGGCCGGCCGGTGGTGGGCTATCTTTGCTGCTTCGCCCCTCCCGAGATCATCAGCGCTTCCGGGGCCATACCCTACCGCCTGACCGGGCGGCCCAACGACACCGTATCGGAAGTGGATGCCTACCTGGAGCCGTACGGCTGCAGCTACGTGCGCAATATCATGGCCCAGGGCTTGAAGGGGCGCCTGGATTTCCTGGACGGCCTGGTCATCTCCCACAGCTGCGACATGATCCAGAGGCTTTACGGCATCTGGACCTATTACTTCCCCTTTTCTTATTCGCGGCTGTTTAACGTTCCCCACCAGCTTACCCCCTGGGCCCAGGATTTTTTCCTCCGGGAGCTGAACTTCTTCTACGAAAGCCTGGAGCAGTTGACGGGGAACGCCCCGGACCGGGACGCTTTGAAGAAAGAGATTGAGGCCTCCAATGCCAACCGCGCTCTTATCCGGGAGTTCTACCGGCTGCGCCTGGAGAATCCCCCTTTGATCAAGGGCAGCGAGATGATGGACCTGCTGCTGGCGGGCAGCGTTATTCCCGCCGAGGAGTTCACCCCCCTGCTCCGGGAGGCCCTGGAAGAGGTTAAAAACCGCGACCCCTGGAAGCCCGCCAACCCGCGCCTGCTGGTCTGGGGCAGCATCCTGGATGACAGCACCTTTTACCGCATGATCGAGGAAGCGGGGGGGAAGGTGGTCGCCGACGATACCTGCATCGGCTTCAGGGTGTGGGAAAAAGATATTCCGTTAACCGATGATCCCTACCAGGGCTTGAAGGAGCACTATTTTGTCAACTTCCAGTGCCCCCGCACCGACCGGGGCCCGGGAATCCAGCGCTTCCAGTATATCCTGGACCGGGCACGGGAATACAATGTGGACGGGGTGATCGGCTACATTATCTCCTTCTGCGATCCCCACAAACTGGATTACCCCGACCTGCGGGATTACCTGAAAGAAGCGGACCTGCCCATGCTTCTTATCGACGACAACTACAGCTTCACTCCCGGGGAGGGGATCAAAACCCGCCTGCAGGCCTTTATCGAGATGTTGAAATAAGCTTTTCTTGGCCGGGCTTTCTTATCCTGGCGCCTTCCCCCTTGGGGGAAGGCGTTGTTTTGTTACTAAAGTTATTGTCGAAGCCTGCATCTTATGCGAAAATATAACCATTATAGAATCAGCAGCAAAGGTGAGTGATCTGCCATGGGCCTGATTGTCCAGAAATATGGTGGAAGTTCCCTGGCCACCCCGGAGCATATCCGGAACGTAGCCCGCAGCGTCGCCGCCGCCAGGGCGCAAGGGAACCAGGTGGCCGTAGTGGTTTCCGCCATGGCCGGAGAAACCGACCGTCTTCTTAACCTGGCCCGGGAGCTTAGTCCTTTGCCCCCGGAGCGGGAACAGGACGTGCTGGTATCCACCGGCGAACAGGTCAGCGCCGCCCTGCTGGCCATGGCTCTGAACGGGCTGGGCTGCCCCGCCCGCTCCTACCTGGGCTTCCAGCTGCCCCTGCGCACCGACTCCAGCCATACCAAGGCCCGGATCCTCTCCGTGGGCGGGGAGAAGCTGGAGCATACCCTCCGCCAGGGAATCATCGCCATAGTGGCCGGCTTCCAGGGCGTGACGGAAGCGGGGGATATCACCACCCTGGGCCGGGGCGGCTCCGATACCACGGCGGTAGCCCTGGCCGCCGCTCTCCGGGCGGATGTTTGCGAGATCTATACCGACGTGGACGGGGTCTACACCACCGATCCCCATATCTGCCCCAAGGCGCGCCATCTGGAGAAGATCGCCTACGAGGAGATGCTGGAGATGGCCAGCCTGGGAGCCAAGGTGCTGCAGATTCGGGCCGTGGAGCTGGCCTGGAAATACCGGGTGCCCCTGCTGGTCAAGTCGTCCTTCGGGAGCAACCGCTGTACCTGGATTGTGGAGGAGGAGAAAATAGAGATGGAGAACGCTATCGTATCGGGAATAACCCTGGACCGCAATCAAGCCAAGATATCCGTAATCGGCGTCCCCGACCGGCCCGGGATTGCTTACCGCATCATCTCGCCCCTGGCCCAGGAGGCCATTAATGTGGACATGATCATCCAGAACGCCAGCAGCGAAGGCTTCACCGACTTTACTTTCACCGTGCCCCGGGGCGATGAACACAAGGCCCGCCCCCTGATGGAGCAAATCGCCCGGGAGATCGGCGCCCGGGAGGTGCGCATCGACAACGGCATCGCCAAGGTCTCGGTGGTTGGGATCGGCATGAAGAACCATCCCGGGGTGGCCTCCCGGATGTTTAAGGCCCTGGCCGAACATAATATCAACATCGAAATGATCAGCACCTCGGAGATCCGCATCTCCTGCGTGGTTAACGCCCACTACGGGGAGCTGGCCGTCCGGGTTCTCCACGATGCCTTTGAGCTGGACCGGTCCCCGCAAAAATAAAAAATTCCCCCGGCATCGCCGGGGGAATTAATTTTCGCTTGAACAGGCTTAAAGCCGGATCTGGCGGCTTAAAGCTGGATCTTGCCTTCCTGCATGGTCTTCGTGGGCTTAAAGATATCCAGGGGGAACTTGTTGTAGATCTCTTCCAGCTTGCTCAGGAGCAGCGGGTAGCCGATGCTGCCGGCCAGGGCAAAGGGGCCCAGGGGTGAACCGCCGCCGTTGACCATGGCCAGGTCGATCTGGGCGGGATCGTCCACCACGCCTTCTTCCAGGAGCTTGGTGGCCTCGTTAACCTGCAGGGCGACCACGTGGTTAAGGTCGTACTCCGTGGTGGCCTTGGAGAGATCGATCTCCGGCCTCCCCTTGGACCAGTCGTAAATGCCTTTGCCCGTCTTCTTGCCCAGGTTCCCCGCTTTTACGTACGCCAAAAGGGCCTCGGAAGGCTTGTAATCTTCGCTCAGCACCCGGGCAAAATACTCCATCCCGTGTACCGCGATGTCGATGCCCACGAAATCCATCAATTCAAAGGGCGCCATGGGAGTAACGGGCTTGAAGGCGGCGTCGAACTCTTCGGGAGTGGGGTGGCCCACCTCCAGGATCTTGGAGAGCAGGACCAGGGTCGGCTCATTAACCCGGTTAAAGATAAAGCCGGGGGAGTCCTTCTTCACAATGACCGGCACCTTTCTAATTTTCTGCGCCAGGTCATAGCCCACCTGGACGGATTCGTCAGAAGTCTTCTGTCCCTTGATCACCTCGACCAGCTTCATCAATACCGCGGGGTTGAAAAAGTGATAGCCGATTACCTTTTCCGGTCTCTGGGTGGCCGAAGCAATATCGGTAATGCTGATATTGGAAGTGTTGGTGGCCAGGATGGCATGCTGGGGAGCAAACTTGTCCAGATCGGCGAAAACGCTCTGCTTCAGCTCCAGCTTCTCGGGAACCGCCTCGATGACAAAATCGGCATCTTTCACCGCTTCCTGGAGATCCAGGGTGGTGGTCAGGCGCGCCATGGCATCGTCATAGGCTTCATCGGTCAGCTTTCCCTTGGCTTTGAACCGGTCAAAGCTGGATTTAATGCCGGCCAGCCCTTTATCCAGGAACTTTTGATCGATGTCCCGCATAGTCACCTGGTAACCACCCAGCAAGAAGGCAGCCGTTATACCGTGCCCCATGTCCCCCGCGCCGATCACGGCGATTTTTTTGACATCTTCCGCTTTCATCTCTCTTCTCCCTTCCTTGGAATTAATAATAAACTTGTAAATGAGGTGGATACCGGTTTTACCGGTGTGCCCCCTGGCCATGGGGCCTGTTGCCATCTGGAGAGCGGGAGCAGGCGCACCGAACCCGGCTCCTGCTCCGTTGCCAATCTAATGCCAGGGGAAATTTGAATTACTTTTGAAATTATATCAATTTTCTTATATAAATGTCAATAGATAATAAACTGAACACAGCTTATTTAAGGGCGGAGCAGGACAAAAAAAGGGCTGCGTTCTCCAAACACAGCCCCCGCCAAGTAATACCGCTTATTTGATTTAAGTATTAAGCCGGCCGCCCTTTGGGAACAGCATTAGCCGCAGCCGCAATCCGAACCGGAGTTTCCGTCGGTTACGGTAAAGCCCCCGCCAAATTCTGGGCGGTAATCGATCAATTTCCCCTGGAGAAGGGCGGAGATGCTTTGATCATAAACCAGGCGCAGCCCCTCCGCATCCTCGACGATATCGCCAGCTTGAACCGACTCTTCCAGAGTCAGGCCGAACCGGGGTCCGCCTCACCCCATGCCGCTGATATAAAGGCGGATATAGGCCTGCTCTTTCTGTTCCTTGGCCAGGATTTCCTTAAACCTATCCGCCGCGCGGGCAGTTATTTTCAGCATGAGCAATCTCCTTTCCGGCAATTATTCGAAAAACGGTCTCCTTTTTTTCTGCTCTTAGCATACACCTCGCCTCCCCCTTCTGCAACCCCCGGGCCGGGAGCCGCCCGAGCAGGGCCGGCTAGGCCGCTCCATGTTGATTGACTCCCCCAGGCAAGAACCTCCGTGGCAAATATATAGCCAAAGAACCGTCCCGGCGATATAAGGAGAACGTTCCCCTGATAATATCATTGGAATCGTCACCGTGATATATGCAATAACATATATCAGGAGAACCGCCCCGGCGATATATTTTTAATTTGGCATTATGCGCCCCCTTCTCCCATAAAAATTAGTAAAAGGGGCGAGGGGGGACAGCATGTCTTCGCCGAAAATCAGGTTGCTGGTTATCCCCAGGGGGGTCCTCCCCGGCGCGGCCATAATCCTGCTGCTCCTGGCGGTAATTCTTAAAGTCATCCCCCAGGCCGAACCCGTCTCGCTCTACTACGGATTTCCCCTGCGCGAAGTAGCGGTGGTAATAGATCCCAGCCACGGGGGCATTGATCCGGGGGCCCATTACGAGGAGGTACTGGAGAAAGAGGTTTGCCTGTCTGTAGGCCTGGAACTGAAGCGCTTGCTGGAACAGGCCGGAGCCCGGGTAATCATGACCCGGACCGCGGACCGGGATGTCAGCGAACACTATCCCGACGACCTGGAGTCCCGCTACCAGAGGGATATGAAGGGGCGGCTGCGCATCATCAATGAAAGCGGGGCCGACCTTTTCGTCAGCCTGCATATCAATTCTTTTCCCGACCCCAGCGTGCGCGGGGCTATCGTCTTTTATAGGAACAACCGGCCCGAGAACCCGCTCCTGGCAGAAATCATTCAGAGGAATATAAACCCCGTGGTCAATGTGAACCCCCGGCCGGGCCAGTTAATCCACCAGAAGACCAAAGAAGGGGACTACCTGCTTACCAACAGGGCCGTTATCCCCGGGGTCATCGTGGAGATGGCCTTTATCACCAACCCCGACGACCGGGCTTTAATCCGCCAGGAGAGCCACCGGAGGCGGCTGGCCGGCGCCATCTTTCTCGGCATTGTGGAGCACATCTACACCCTCCGCCGGGAGCCCCCGCCCTCCGGGGAGCCCTGATCAGCGGCTAGTCCTCAAGCCAGTACTGGGGGCATTGTTCCAGAAACTGGCACAGGATCAGCCCCGATTCCTTCCACTTCTTCGCCTCCTCCACGCCGATATAGCGGAAGTGCCAAGGTTCATAGATGTAGCCCGTGATCTCCTCGGTCCCCTGGGGGTAGCTCATGGCAAAGCCGTACTTGTAGGCGTTCTCCGCCAGCCAGATCCCCTCCGGGGTTTCGCCAAAGTATTCGTCAAGGTAGGCTTCGGGCACTCCGCGCACGGCGAAGTCCACGGTGGTCCCCAGCTGGTGCTCCGACTGGCCGGGACGGGCGCTGGACCGGTTGGCCTCCTTCTCTCCATACTTGGCCGCATAACTGTTAAAAAGATGTCGCTGGGTATCGTAGCTGCGGTACGCCGAGCAAACGGCCAGGTTAAGCCCTTCCGCCCGGGCATCCTCCCACATGGCCCGAAGGTGGATATAGGCTTCCTTCCGCAGTTGGAAAGGATATTCCTGGTACCACATTTCCCGGGGGATGGGGACCAGGTCGGTGGGGGCATACCTCCCCAGGGTGGTATTTTTCGTCACCAGGGCCAGCAGGTAGTTCCCGTCGGCAACGGTTAATAGATTACTGGAAGGCGGCGGATCCGGTTTCTTCCCGGAACCGGCGCCGGCACCGGGATCGGGTGTGCCGCCGGGGTTGGGTTCATCGCCCGGGTCCGGTTCGTCGCCGGGATCCGGTTCATCACCCGGGTCGGGTTCGTCGCCGGGATCGGGGTCCCCGGGATGGTCGCCCCCTTCCCCGGGCTCCTCCACGGGATCGCTTGCTGCCGGCGGCTGGCTGCCGTAAGCGGGCAGCCGCTTCCGGCTTAGATAACCCGCCAGGAAGCAGATTATTAAAACCAAAACCAGCAAAAATAGGCGGGGAAAGTTCTTAAAAAATTTGCCGCTTGCCTTACTTCTTCTTTGGTGCATGGCGTTTCTTCCCTCGAACTTTGATTTTCTGTAAACATTCTACAAGTTTTTAGCATTTCCCTTTGGCAAGAAGAACCAACTACCTAGCCTGAACCTTTTCTTCCCCGCTTATACCTGGCAAAGCATCTTCTCCCCGAGGGAACAAGCCGCCGGAGAAAACATACAATAGCTAGCAGAAGAGGCTGGAACACTTCCGGTGGTGATGGGTATGACCGGCAACCAAGAGAACTTTCGCACCTTCAGGGGGTATGCCCTGGCCCGTCCGGCAGATTCCCTCACCGCCAGCATGGAGGACTACCTGGAGATGATCTGCCGCCTATGCGAAGAGAACGGCTTTACCCGGGTCAATGACCTGGCCCGGGTCCTGAACGTGAAACCTTCCTCCGTTACCAGCATGCTGCACCGTCTCTTGGAAAGAGAGTTGATCGTCTACGAAAAATACGGGGTCATCGTCTTAACCCCCCGGGGAAAAAGGATCGGCCGCCGCCTGCTCCAGAGGCACGACATGTTGGAAAAGTTTTTCTCGGCCATCGGGGTCCGGGAGAGGCTCCTGGAAAACGTGGAATGCATCGAGCATAATCTCACCCCCGAAGCCATTCGGCGCCTCTCCCTCCTGGTAGAGTACATCGAAGCCCACCCGGACTGGTTCAGCCATTTCCAGAATTTTGCCGCCCGGCAGCCGGGTTAACCCTCCAGCAAAAGCCTCCTCCCGCACCTCCATCGGAGCCCTTCTTCTCCGCCGTTATCGCAGCCCAAACAGCGCCCCGGCAGGGCGTTAAAAAAAGCCCGGAGATTCTCCGTCTCCGGGCCGCGAAATTTACACCGGAAAGGCTACTGAATAATCAATTCCCGGAATTCAAAGCTGGTATAGGAAGTATGGTGCCCCTCCTTAAAGTTCAGTTCCAAATTGGGGATGGTAATCCGCTCCACCTCCATGTAGTGGGCGTTGAAAAAGACCTCCCGGCCTGTACCCACGGTATTCCCAATCCCGGCAACGTTGACCAGCAGGCTGTTCCAGGGCTCCAGGAACCACATTTTGGTGACCGGTATGTCCAGGACCAGGATAATGGCATCCAGGCGAGCAAAAGCCATCTCCGATACGTGGAGCACCAGTTTGCCGGAGATGGTGAGCTCTTCATTCCCGCCGGAGGTGGTGACAAAAAAGTGGTAGGGCTTCCCGTTAATCGTTAGATTCTTGGCCATGTAAAAGCCGGCCATCCCCTTGACATTGCGCATGCTCAGGCGGGACATGGTCTGCTCCGGCAGGGTGGAGGTCTCCTGCCCCTTCAGCCTGCTGTGCAGGAAATTGTAGGCCCGGTCAAAGCTGTTGGCGAAGACGACAAACCCGCCCCTCTCCGGCAGCTGCGGAAAAATGTACGGGTTCCCCAGGGGTGCTGTTCCGTAAACCCACTGGTACTCCGGTGCGCCGTCTTCCCCCGGCAGGCTTTCTTCTTCTCCCGCCGGCTTTGCTCCATCACCGCCGCCGGGGGGCTCATTCCCGGAGCCTTTCCCGGGCTCATTCCCGGAGCCTTTCCCGGGGTCTTTCCCGCTTTTCCCCCCCGGATCACTCCCGGGTTCTGTCACGGGCTTTTCCCCGGGTCCCGCAGGTTCCACCGCCGGGTCCTCCCCCGGTCCGGATCCTTCTCCGGGAAGCGGTTCTTCAACGGGCTCCTTTCCTTGACCGCCTTTTTTGGGGTAGAGCCCCAGCCGCCTGAGCATATCGTCCAACATTCTTAGAAAGTCGCCCACCAGCCCCAGCCCCGGCTGTTCCGGTACCAGCTCCTGGTTGAAGGAGATGGCATATATGGCACCGCTGTAATTAAGGGTCCCGCAAAGGATCAGCAAGAAAATCAGCGCCGTAGCCAGCAGCGATTTAAGCTTGGCGACCCTGGTGCGATTGGACCTGTTCATAATATGCACCTTCCCGTATTGAACTCCGCGGATGTTGGCTAGGCCTCGTCCACTAGAAAACTCTCCTCTTCGCTAATCGCCCTGGCTGCCTCCTGTTCCAGCCCGTTCCAGCTGAATACCAGGGCGCCGCCGATAATCCCCAGAATGCCTCCGATAATAACCCCGCCCATGGCGCCCACGTAGGATAGAACAGAAATAGCCATAAGGGCGCAGCCGATAAAACGATGCAGCGGCGGGGTAAAAAAAGCCATCAGGGAGAGGGCCAGCATCAGGGAGCCGAACACAAGGCCGGCCAGGTACAGGCCGCTTCCGGGCAAGAACAACATGGGGGCAATACTTATGCCCACCCAGAGGACCAGGCCTCCCCCCAGCAGGGCCAGCAGCCCTCCCAGCAGCGGGCGGAAGCGATTGGCCGCGAAAATAAAGCCGATGGAAACGGGCAAAAGGATGCTGAATGCCAGCGTAAAGAGCAGATATGACAGTCCGTTGAAGAACGCCGTATCGGGCAGTATTCCCCGAACCAGGGAGCTGATGAAGGAGCCGATCCACACCCCGGCAAAGCTGAAGAGGGTGATGATCAAATATTCGGCCGGGTAGGCAAGATAACGATCTTCTTCCTTGTGCCCTTCGATAATGTTGAAAAGGAAAATCCAGAAAAACAGTACATAGAACAAGGTGAAAAAAGTGCCGCCCGCTGCTCCCAGGTTTAAGGCGCTGCTCCCGCCAATCAAAACCCCCGGCATAATTCCCGCTGCGGCCAGCATGATCCGCGGGGCGGCCTCTTCGTTTTCATGCCTCTTTAATAGGGTAACCACGACCACCAGCAGGATGGCCATCCCTATTGCGCTGCCCAGGATCCCCCCCAGGTGCCCTTTAAAGATCAGGCCCCCCAGCAGGGAACCGATGAACAGTCCCATAAACGCCATCTGGATCTGCTCGCCTTTTCCCTTTAACATAGTCCACCCCTATCATCCTGACCGCGAGAGGGCTGCCCCTCTCTCCCGGGGGCAGCTCCTCCCGCCGGCTAGTTGGAACCCACCGGTTTACCGTTGGCATCGTAAGCGACTACTTTAATGTTAATCATGGGGATGCTCATGGAACTGGCCGTCAGCGAGTGCGCGTTAATAGTGGCTTTCTCCATCACGACTTTGTCGGCACCCATGGTAAAGGTTTTCAAAACATCTTTGGAATATTTCTCCTTGACGGTCATCATCACAAAGTCGCCGACATCGCTTTTGATGCCGGTAACGTTCATCTTGATCCCTTTGCCGTTAACCTCGCCCAGGGGGATCACCTGGAATTCGATTTTGTGAATGCCGTACTTCCCCAGGGTCTTGCTTACGTCCAGCGCCTTGGACAAGACCAGCCCTTGGATCTTGTTGGTCGCCATGCTGATCGCCGCCTGGGGCCATTCGGCTTTTTCCGCCGTTTCACCAATGGCCGGCCACAACTCAAATCCGGTCCCTTCAATGTAGTCGGCATTTACCTGGAATCCACCGATCCCGGTAAGGGGAAAAGCAGCGAACAGCTTCCCGGTAAAGAATAAAGAACCGATTAAAAGCAGCAGCGCCGCGAAGCCGGTGACCACCGTCCAGATGAAACGCCTCTTATTGATGGTCAGCGTGCCAATCATCGCCAAGGAAATCCTCTCCTTTTTGGTTTATTCCTGTTGACAGGTTGGCCTTAATGATGTTAGCACCTTAAATTTCTTTAAAAGGATTACCACCTCCAGGCTAAATAGATGTTATTTTAATAATATTCAAACTATTTATGCTATATTACGACAGCAAAGGTGTTGCCTTTAAATTATATCTTTGGGAAACTGCTGCTGTCTCGGAGCTTAAATGATTGCCTCGGGTACAATGCCGGTGGTGCAATGAAAGCCTCGGGTACAATGCCAGTGGTGCAATGAAAGCCAAATTATCATGAAAGCTGGATTAACAATATTCTAATAATTTATACTATATTCCGATCACAAATTGGTTACATTTATTATAAAATACCGTTCAAAAAAGCCTGGAGAAGTCTTTCTCCAGGCCTTATTGGTAATATTTTATATACAGCGCTGCGCGCAAAGGCGTTAGTTAAAGATCCTTTACGACGGCAAGGGCCGCCCGCGCTGTCCCGCCTTTCCTGGGCAGGCGGTACTCCAGGCGCTTTACGAACCGGCACTCTTTTTAAGATCATTGAGATAGCGTATAGCCGACAGGGCCGCCCGGCAGCCCTCGGCGGCAGCTACCACCACCTGCTTGGTTTCGGGACAGAGCACATCCCCGGCGGCAAAAACCCCCGGCACCGCCGTGCGCATCTCGCTATCCACCTGCAGGCAGCCCCGCTGGTCTGTGGGCAGGGCCCCCCTTAAAAAACTGGTCACCGGCCGGTTCCCATACAGGTAGATAAAGACCCCCTGGACCTCAATGCGCTCCAGGCTTCCTCCCCGCCGGATCTCCACGCCCTGGACCGCTCCCTCGCCGTAAATCCGCTGCAGGGTGGCCCCGGTAACCGCCACCACCTCTCCGGGGATCTCCCCGGGGAGCTCTTTCTTGGAGGTGATAAAGTAGAGCTTCGCTACCAGCCTGGCCAGGTGGCGGGCCTCTTCCAGGGCCTCGGTCCCGGAGCCCACCACGGCGACGGTCTTCCCGCGGAAGAAGGCTCCATCACAGGTGGCGCAGTACGAGACCCCCCGCCCGATTAGCTCCTCCTCCCCGGGAACGGAACTGGCCCTTTCCATGCTGCCGGTGGCGATAATCAGGGCCCGCCCGGAATAGAGATCCAGGTTGCCGTAAGCGGTTTTAATCTCCTGGTCCAGGTCGACTCCGGTGATCCGGTCCTGGGCAAAACGGGCTCCAAAGGATTTCGCCTGGCGATGCATCGTCTCCAGCAACTCTTCCCCGCTGGTGGAGACCACTCCCGGGTAGTTCTCCAACTCCCGGATCAGGCGGGCCGCCCCCGTACCCAGGCCCCGGTCGACCACCAGGGTCTCCAACCCGGCCCGGGCGGCATAAATGGCGGCGCTGGCTCCCGCCGGCCCTCCCCCTACAATCAATACATCTACTGCCTCCACTGCAAACCACCCCCGCAGCTAGTTTTTCCGGTCTCCATTAAAACAAGCCGGTTCCTTGAGTTTATTAATCAATTTTATCATAGGACGCGGACAAAAAAATGTTAGCGGTGAGCAGTTAACCGCCGGGCTTAAGAACGTGCATTAGTTCGGCAAAGGCTTTTTGCGGCACAGCAATAAATGCAAAAACAGTCGGCAGGCAGGCCTTTGTTTTGATATCAACCACAGCACCATAACATTGGGCAATAGTTAACTGTTTTGTAACATATAACCGGCCCGGGATCAAGACTTCCCCGCCGACGAGGCTTGGGGACCTCCTTGCCCCGGGCCCGCCCGGGCTCCGGGAGACCCTGGCTGGTTTTGGGGAAAAATCGGCTCCGGCATAAACCTGCTCAGGAAAAGCCCTTCTTCATGAACGCACCGTCAACTTGCCATTGACTGCCTTTGTAAATAATTGCTATAATTTGTTATGCCTGGCCCGCAGAACGGGCAATCTCGTGCAAAAAAACAGACTTGTTAATATTTAAATTGGAGATAAGGTGAATTGTATTGGCCGAAAATAAAGCCTCTGAAAAGAGGGAAGGCTTGGAATCCGGCAACCGGTATGACGCCATCGTCATCGGAACCGGGATGGGGGGCTCCGCCTGCGGCGCCCTCCTGGCCAAGCACGGGTTCAAGGTGCTTATTCTGGAAAAAAACCCCCGCATCGGGGGCTCTTGTTCTTATTACGAAAAAGACGGCTTCAAGATAGACATGGGGACCCATATGTTCATCCGGGGGAACAAGGGGCCCTTCGGGACATGCACCAGGCGGCTGGGAATGGGCACGCCCCTGGAATTCATAAGAACCCGGAATATTGCCTGGCTGCGCGGATTCAATGTGGACGCCCGCGTCCCTTCCAATGTGTTTCTCATGCCCATATTCATAGGCCGGGTGCTGGTGCAGTCGGGATTTCCCCTCCGGTTAATCCCCAATGTTATGCGCATGTTTTACGATATTCTGAAGATGCCGCCGGAAAAGATCGAAGAATGGGATGGGAGGACCATAGAAGAGTTTATGGCCCAGTACACGGAGGAGCCATTTGTGCATGCCCTGATCGGGTTTCTCCTGGGGCTGTATTTTATCCTGCCTCCCTGGCAGGCTTCGGCCGGGGAGTCCATCTGGAATTTCCAGCGCTTTGTCTATGACAGCAGCCTGGGCTACCCCAAAGGAGGTGCCGTGGCCATACCCGCCACCTTCCTGAAAGGCGCGGAGATGCACGGCGCCAAGGTTATGACCAATGCGGGCGTGACCAAGATTATGGTGGAGGACGGGAAAGTCGCCGGGGTGGTGGTGAAGGATAAAGACAAATTCTATGCTCCCGTGGTGGTATCCACCACTTCTCTCCGGGATACAGTATTTAAACTTGCCGGCAGCCAATATTTCCCCAAATCATATGTAAACCGGGTGGAGAAGATCAAGAGCAGCTTTATTGCCGTCCAGGCCAAGATCGGGCTGAAAAAAAAAGTTACCGATGTGGGATGCGTATGCGGCAGCTATCCCCGGAAAAGATCCCAGAAGGATATATCCCTGGAGGAAATGAAAAAGATTTTTAAAAACCTGGAAGAAGGGAAGCTTCTGTCCTATACTCCGATTTACTGCCCCATCCCCTCCAATTTCGATCCCGACCTGGCCCCTCCGGGGAGGCAGCTCCTCACCGCCTGTGCCGTGGCCCCCACCACCGACATAGAGCTGCAGGACGATCCCAAGGCCTGGATTGACGACATGCTCACGGCACTCTATGACCTGGTTCCGGGGGCCAAGGAGAATGCGATTTTTGTGGACACCTTCTCCGTGGAGGCCATGGCCAATTGGATCGGCAAAACCTCGGGAGCCGCCGTCACCACGGGACAAACTCCCGACCAGGTGGGCGTAAATCGCCCCGGGCACCGGACGCCCGTGAGCGGCCTTTATATATGCGGCGACGGGGCCGGAAGCCGGGGAGTAGGAACTGAACTGGCCTGCCAGAGCGGAATGGATTGCGCCGACCTTATCTTTAACGATTGGAGAAATTATTTAATCTAGCTAGCTGGAACATCAACTCCGGGAGATAGAGCCAATAAGCCAATATTATGGGAGAACCAGGGGAAAGACCCCGCAAGCCGCAACCGGGCCGGAGAGGTTCTCACAAAGGAAGGGAGTTTGTCCATGAAGCCCAAATTAATTGCCATCCTGGTCCTAATAATTCTGTTTCTTATTATCCTGGCCCAGAACACCCAGGTTATAACCTTGAGCCTGCTCTTCTGGAAAATCAACATGAGCCAGTTTCTGCTCATCGCCTTCGCCCTGATTATCGGCTTCGTGGCGGGCTATCTGATTTGCCTGCTGACGGCCAAGCAATAGCCGGAAGCATTTTATATTCCGCCTTCAAAATGCCTCCTCTCAGGCTCCTCTTGGCCAGCCGGTGTCATAACCTGATCTTTCTGCATGAATCCAGCGGCTTGGCGAGCTTTCGCCCCTGGATCTGCGTTTACAAGCTTTTTCCGGAGGTCTCTGCCGATTCATTCTTGATTAATAAAAGGCTTGAGAAGTTAATCTCAAGCCTTTCATTGCCACACCCAAAATCAATTGATTAAAAGACTAAAAGGAGAGTCGCCTCATACGAAAAGAATGGCGATTTCCGGGCCGTGACATTTGCACCGCCTTAACTTATCTTTTTTTCCGCTTTAAGATAAGGGCACCGGCCAGCGCCATTATCGCAGCGGGCACCATGTTTAACAGTCCCCCGCCACCGTCAGTAGAGGGAAGTTCATTGCCCGGTTCAGGTCCGGTCGGTCCTTCAGTTTTTGGAGGCTCCGGGAAAAATATGGCCGCAGCGCTTACGGTCTGGTCCTGCAAGATTGCAACCTCAATAGCGTCAAGTTTTTCAAAACCCGGCACCTCTTTAAACTCAATCGTATAGGTGCCTACGGGAATGCCGCTTTCCGTCGCCCCGCTGTTAAACCAGGTTGTGGTGCCGGTCCGTCTCCACTGGACCCCGGCAGCAACAGCAGCGGCAGGTTCTATGGTTACGGTCAATGAGCCTGTTTTAGGGGGAATTACTTCGGTAGTGACACTGTCCGAATTGGTGACGCTGTCGTCATCGGCCGCCGTGGCGGTTAGGGTCAGGATATCCTTTGTGCCCACCGCGGCCCCGGGAGCTATGGTCAACTCCACGGCAACGCTAGCGGTCTGCCCGGCGGGAATGGTCAGGGTTGAACTTTCCAGGGAGGTGTTCCAACCGGAGGAAGAGCCGGCCGTTAAATTGTAAACTGTTTCTTGGTCTCCTTCATTGGCAAGGGTAAAAGTGTAGCTTATAGTTTCACCGGGCGCGCCCTGCCTGTCGGGGGGAGCCAAAACCTGAACCAAACCTGCGGCGGTCCATTTTTCATAAGCGACAATAGTCCAGCTTTCCCCGGGGGCCAGGCCGGCCCGGTTCCACTGCAAGGCGTAGCCGGAATCATGATAGTCATCGCGCACGGTATCCGGAAGCTGGCCCAGGCTCATGTAGTCGAACACATCACTATAACTGCCTTCATAATAGTGATCAGCGGGTGAAGAGGAGGCTCCGTAAAAGCCCATGATTCCGGTAATCGCCGGGTCGGGGTTGGTCAGGTAGACCATCCTCAAGGAAGGATCCCAGTGCCCCAGGGATTCATCATCTCCGCCAAAATAAGCGTCTCCACCGTGAATAAAGCGGACATCGGTATAGGTGCGGTCGCTGTTGTTTTTAATCACCCAGCTTTTGCGGTAGTAAGAGCTGCCGTTGGTATAAGCAATAGTCTGGGTAATCTCGACCCCCGAGTCGCCGGCACGGTAAACCGTGCGTATAGTCCAAGCATCAACTTTCCCATGAGAAACCGGGGTAAAATATTCCCAACGATCATCAGGAAAGCTCATCCAGTCGCTAATTTCTTCACTAACATATGTAGGGAACGACTCACTGCCTCCGTCCAAGACCAGAACCGAACCCCAACTGGACTCATTATCATCACTTTGATAATATTGATATTGCCCCTGGTAATAAGCGGCCATAGTCCCTTCGTTTGCAGCCCAGATTTCTAAAGGATCGCCCTCGATCTTAAGAAACGTATCGGAATACTGGGCGCCGGCCACGCCACTGCCAATGAAGAGAAGCAGACAAACCAAGAATAATACCCGCAGCTTTTTCACAAAAAACACCTCCAAATAGTATAGCCTCCCAAAAAAGGGGATTATTACTTCGATAGATGCTGTTGGCATCTGCCCCCAACTTTTTGGGGCACAATTAGACTTCTTGATTGTATACTTATTGAAGCTAAAACAAAATAACTTTTAAGAAAAATCACCCTCAGGGTGATACAACTTTTTTAGAAAGCTTGTTTAAAACCAGTTTTTTCTTCATGATGATCTTCTTAAAGAGCTAAAATCCCAATTCTTTCCCTTTATAATTGCTTAAGCTTGCTTCCTAATTTTCCCCGTTGATTCTCGAGCCTTACCTTTCAAAACTCTCAGCCCCAAAACAAAAAGGGCTTGAGAAAAATCTCAAGCCCTTAATTAATAGCCTCTTGGCGGGAGTAGATGGGAATCGAACCCACCGTGGGTTTATAAGCCCACCACAGGATTTGAAGTCCAGGAGCGCCACCAGGCCGCTATCTACTCCCGCAAGCCAAAACCAGGCGCGCTGTTCTTTTGGGCAGCGGTGTTGCCGCCGGCTGCCCCTGCTATTGAGAAAAACATAACCTATGGCTTCTTTTTATTGTATCAAGCAAGGCCGGGCGAATCAAGCTGTGCCGCCATAATAATTCCCTAAGAAATACTGTGATCAAGCTCTGCTCGGAGCGCCGTCTTTGGCGCGGCTTTCTTCCTGCTGTTGATCACCCTGACATCGACTCCCGGCTTTCAGCCACCTCTGGGCAGGATAATCAATGATCCGGGCCGCAATAACCTCTCTGGCCTTTCAATCCCCTATTGATCAGGGCAACCGATAAACGCAACGGAAGAAAAGCACCGTCCCGGGCAAATCCGATCAAGCTCCAGTGACGGCCGGCCCTAATTACCTTTTCAGTGCCGATCATGACATGGCCAAAAAGGACGGCTGTCAGGAAATAGCAAGCGATACTTGCCCATTCCGAACACGGTATTTTTACCCACGTGAACGTGCTCGCCCAAGGCCAGCCAGGGTAGAAACTCGTCCAGGGGGCCCCGGTAGGTCACGCTGCCGACAAGCCCGCCCATAGGTATGCGCCGTTCCTGCCGCCGGGAATAGCGC
>Ga0116169_1000793_pt1 | contig 30009 bp, 28 predicted proteins | sample AD_UKC130_MetaG_FD_89796 | JGI IMG/M metagenome (GOLD analysis project Ga0116169, IMG submission 89796) | Active sludge microbial communities of municipal wastewater-treating anaerobic digesters from Canada - AD_UKC130_MetaG | ecosystem: Engineered > Bioreactor > Anaerobic > Digestate | place...
AAATATCAGGAAAAAGAATGGCTAAAATTATTTTTTTATTGTTTTTATCTCGAAATAAGTAAGTTTGCTAAAGAGAATTTTTGCAAAGGAATTGTAAAAAAGGTACAAAGCAAAAAACTCCATTGAAGATGCGGTTGTAGATTTTACCGAAAATGTCCAGGACCTCATCAATAATGCGGTAAAGGTAAAAACAAAGGATGCCGAGGTCGTAGCCGTATTCGCGGATCTGGAGCCCGTACCGTTCAAAAGAGGTTATTACACAGTCAATGTACGCTACCAGATAAAGGTCATGGTAGAGTTCTGCTACAAGGACATGAACGGGAACCTGGTTTCTTCGTGCCCCAAGGTTGGCTTTGTGGGGTTCGAGAAAACAGTTATCCTCTTCGGTTCTGAAGGTAAGATCAAGATTTTCAAGAGCAAGGATCCAGCGTCCAACGCACCGCTCTATGGCGAATCCTGCACGGATGCCTGTGGCGGCTCCCTTGTCGAGCAGGATAACCTGCCCAATGTCAAGGTTGAGGTTGCTGAGCCTCTGGTGCTGAATACAAGGATTAAGAGGGTGCACCATCATCACCGTCACGGCGACGATGAGGACAACTGCAATCCCGAAGGCATCATCATCCCGCAGAGAAGGGTGGTTGTCACGCTCGGGCTGTTCTCCATCATCAAACTCGTCCGCCTGGTGCAGCTCCTGATCCCGGCCTTCAACTTCTGCTATCCGAACAAGGAATGCGTTGCCTCCACCAACGAGGAGCCTTGCGAGATCTTTGACTCCATAGAGTTCCCGCTGGACCAGTTCTTCCCGCCGCAGAAGTTCGACTTCCCTGCCGAAGAAGAACTGGAAGAAGACAACAAGAACAAAAAGCGGTAAGGGGGACTGAAATGTCCTCCTTTTTTATTTGCCTAAATTGAACGATATAGATAATATATAGATATATGGAATTATTTGCTCCTGTCTTTTAACCTGAGCGCGGACAAGCATCAAGAACAAGATCCCCGGGGAGAGGAACGACGGTTTTATGAGAAAATTCATGACGGCGCTGATTCCTTTTGCAGTGATTTTGCTGGCGTGGATCACAGCCTCACAGGCTGCGTCTTTTAACGACGCCGTTCATGCGGTTATTGTTGTTCTCCCCTTTATGATTGCCTTCATGGCCCTGTTCATGAGCGTCTGGTATAAAAACAGCCGCTTTTTCTTCCTGACGGTCTTCATGCTGATCGCCTACATCATGCTCAATATTGCCGCTGCCCGGGAAGCCATGCTGGTTGAAGCCGTCACCGAGATCAGCATCCTGATTCCCATCAACATGATCTGGCTGGCCTTCATCCATGAAAGGGGCATCATCACCAGTTACGGTGCCAACAAGGCGATCATTATCGGCATACAGTTCGTTTGGGTCTTAATCAATGTGCTGGGAAAGTCCAATGACACAAGCGTAGGCCTGGTGAATCCGGATCAGACCATGCCCATACCGGCCCCTGCCATCGTGCTCTATGTCCTTGCCATCGGGTTTCTGATGCTCAATTACATCCTGAAAATCCAATATGTCTATATGGTATTCATTTCAATACTGCTCGCCACATACATATCGCTCCATTTTGCCCACAGACCTGTTACCCTTGCCATATTTACCAGTTCAGTCTTTATTATTGTGGTTTCGGCATTATTTGAGGTCTCGTATTCCCTGGCTTTTTATGATACGCTTACGGGGGTACTCTCAAGGAGAGCCTTTGAGCAGGAACTTGCCAAGCTGGGCAGGCAATACTGCATCGCTATGGTGGACATTGATCATTTCAAGCGGGTGAACGACACCTATGGCCATGATGTTGGCGACGAGGTGCTGAAAATGGTGTCTTCCATCCTCAAAAAGCTGTCCTACCGGGCCAGGACATTCCGTTACGGCGGTGAGGAATTCGCCATCATCTTTCCGGGACAGGAACTGGACGAAGTTGTACCCGTCCTTGAACGCGTCAGAAAAGCCGTTGAACGGCGCCCGTTCATCCTCAGGGCGGAGGACCGACCGAAGAAGAAGCCGGAGGTCATCACCGGCAGCAGCGCGGGAAGGGGGCAGCTCAATATCACGGTCAGCATAGGTGTTGCAGAAAAAACAGAGAACCTCAAAACTCCCATGGATGTAGTCAAGAGAGCCGATGAAGCGCTTTATCGGTCAAAAAGCAATGGGAGAAACCGTGTTTCAATCTGGTCGAATTAGGGAAAAACATATTAGACAAAAAATTCAAGGATGTGAATGGCTTGTCTGAAGCACTTTTAAACCAAATTATTGATACGGAGAAGGAAGCTGCGCGAATCGAGGAAAATTCCAAAAAGGAGGCCCGTGAGCTGGTTGCCAGGGCCAGGCAGGATGCCGCGGCCATCCTTGAAAAGGGAAGAACCGAAAGCGAAGCCCTGAGGGCCGAAACGCTCAGGCGTGCCCGCCAGGAAATGGAGCAGGAACTCAAGGCCAGGGAGGAGGCCGTGGAAAAGGCCGCCCTGGAGCTCGCGCGCAGTGCTGAACAGCAACTGGACACAGCGGTACAATTCATTTTGGGAAGGATTGTGGGCTCAAGTGGCAGTCGTTAGGATGAACAAAATCACCGTACTGGGCCTGGAGAAGGAACGGGCCCGGTTGTTGGACGCGCTGATGAAAATGGGCGTGGTCCAGATCAGCGAAAGCAACCTGGAGGACATCCCGGGGGTCGGCATACCGGAAAACCGTTCAGAACTTGTCCGGTTGGAGCATATGCTCGGCGAATTGTCCGCATCCCTTGAAATAGCAGGACGATATGCTCCTGTCAGGAAGCCCTTGTTCTCCGCAAGAAGGGTCATCAGCCAGAATGAATTCCAATCGGTGCTGGCATCATCCGATGCGATCATGGAACAGGCAAAGGTCATCAACGCCTGTGAAAGCCGTATTGCAGCCATTAAGAGCGAGGAAAACCGCCAGCGCGCCCTTCTGGCATCCCTGGAAGTATGGATGGATCTCGGTCTGCCGCTGGAGATCACGCACACCCAAAACACAGCAGTAGCCCTGGGAAATCTTCCGAAGAGCGTTGACCTGGATGAACTTGAGAAAAACCTCGGCGATCAGGTTGGTGAAGTTGCGCTGGTGCGTTCGGGCAGCGACAGCGATCACCATTATGTCGTGGTGTTCGTTCATAAGGCCAGGGAGCAGGAAGCCTTTTCCCTCTTGAAGGATATGGGTTTCAACCGAATCAGCTTCAAGGGGATGCAGGGCACCCCGAAGGAGAACCGGGAAAGGATTCTGAAGACCCTCGATGATCTCTCCAAAGAGCGTGAGGTGACCATCAGCCGGATTAAGGACCTGGCGAAGGACAGGGAAAAGATAGAGACGCTCCATGATGCCATCCTGATGGAAAGGGATCGCGTTGACGCGGTCGGAAAGCTGCTTACCACGCGCTCGGTTTTCCTGCTGAAAGGATGGCTGCCCGCCGAAGTTTCCGAAAAACTGAAAAGTCGGCTTGTACAGGATTTCCTGTGTTCCGTCCAGATTACCGAGCCGGATCCCGATGAGGAAACGCCGGTATTGTTGCAGAATGGGCCTGTTACGGAGGCTATCTCGCCGGTTGTTGGCATGTACGGCGTACCCAGCAGCCGGGAGATCGATCCCAGTCCCACCACCATGTTCTTTTTCATCTTCTTCTTTGGTATGATAGTGGCCGACGCAGGTTATGGGCTGATTCTGGCCCTGGCCGGAGGGCTTGCCCTCAGGCTTTTCCGGATGGAAGAAGGCACAAGGCGGTTTATGAAGCTTGTCTTCTTCGGAGGCCTTGCCACCCTCTTCTGGGGTGTCATGTTCGGTGGCTATTTCGGCATAGAATCCCTGGGCCAATATGCCCTGTGGTTCAATCCCAGTGCGGAAGGGGGCACCGAGAAGCTCATGGCGTTCAGCCTGCTTTTCGGTATCATCCACCTTTACGCAGGGCATACCATGAAGGCATTAAACCTCATGCGGCATGGGCAATATCTTGAAGTGATCTTTGATGTTCTGTTTCCCGTGATCATGTATACCGGGTTTGCCATGGCCGTTATGCCCAATGTGCCCGGCATTGATCCCGGTATGGCCGCCAGGGTTTCATCCTACGGGGTTTATGTTTTGCTGGCAGGTATTGTCCTGACGGTCTTAACAGCCGGAAGAAACAAGCCCACCATCTTTGGCAAACTTTTTGGCGGTTTGCCAAAACTCTATGACATCATAGGGTTTTTGGGCGATGTTCTTTCCTATATGCGCCTGATGGCGCTTGCCCTTTCCGGCGGCATCCTTGCCGGACTGATCAACGGTATGGCCGGCGGAGGCAGTATCCTGTTCAAGCTTACTGGAGGTCTTCTGCTTTTGGGCATTGGCCACGCAATTAACTTTGCCATGTCCATTTTGGGCGGGTTCGTCCATTCCTGCCGCCTCCAGTACCTGGAATACTTCTCCAAGTTTCTTGAGGGTGGAGGCGAGCCCTTCCATCCTTTGAAAGCAAAAACGCGATACATTATGGTCAGACAGGAGGAAGAAACACTATGGACACAAATATGACACTGTTCTTTTCACCGACTGCGTATGCCTTGTTGGGTGCGGCCATCGCCTTCTTCGTGGCTGCGCTCGGTTCTTCCAAAGGCGTGGGTATTGCCGGTCAGGCGGCTGCCGGTGTGGTTGCCGAAGATCCGGGGAAATTTGCTTATGCCATGATCCTGCAGGCCCTTCCCAGTACGCAGGCCATTTATGGACTGGTTATTGCCATCCTGATACTTGGCAGGGTGACGGCGGATATCACGCTTGAACAGGCAACCATGCTGCTGATGGCAGGCCTCCCTGTTGGCATCGTTGGATTCCTCTCCGGCGTTTACCAGGGCAAGGTGGCTGCAGCAGGCATCAACCTGATTGCCAAGCGTCCGGAGTCATTCGGTCATGCCATGATTTTTGCCATCAACGTTGAGTTGTTCGCCATTTTCAGTTTTGCGGCTTCCTTCTTCATTCTTGGCAAAGTACCGGCATAAGGACAGCCGACAGGATGCGCCGGAGGAATATCCGGCGGATGAATGCAGACGCCTGATGCTCTTTTATAAGTGGCTCAGGCAGGTAACAAAGGGGAATTCAGATGACTGGAATTGACAGAATCAAAGCCAAAATCCTTGATGATGCCAGGAAAGCAGCCGAGGAAAACATAAGCCGGGCGAAGCAGGAAGCGGAAAGGATTATCGCCGAGGCCGAAAAGCAGGTGAAGGAAGAAACCGAAAAAGTCAGGCAGGCTGCCGAGGCTGAAGCCGCCGACCTGAAAAAGAGAATGGCCGCTGTATCCAGCCTGGAGGAAAGAAAACGCATGCTCAAGGTCCGGCAGGACATGGTGGATGCGGCGTTCAGGGCTGCCTTTGAAAAGACGCTTCATTTGCCGGCGGAGGAATATGGCCGGTTTCTGAAGCGATTTATCCTTGAATCGGTCCGTGAAGGAGAGGGCGAGATCCTTTTCAATGAAAACGACCGGTCGAGGCTGGGCGCCCGGTTTGTGGAAGAAATCAATCAAACGCTCAGGGCGGAAGGAAAAGCCGCGGTGTTGACCCTTTCCGGGCAAACTATTCCCAACCAGGGCGGGTTTGTCTTAAAGTACGGGGATATGGAGATTAACAGCACCCTTGAGCTGATCTTCAATATGGCAAGACCCCAGCTGGAAGCTGAAGTTGCTTCGATTCTGTTCAAGGAATAAATGAGCCAAGACGATAAGGAGTAAGTATGGCACGGATATTGGACGAGGATTACGCATATGCCACGGCGCGTATACGTGCTATGGAAAATAAACTGATCACACCCCAGCAATACGAGCGGATGCTGGATGCGGCAACTGCGGAAGACGTCGTCAAAATGCTGGTGGAGCAGGGCTATGGGATGGGCAGCACCGATACGGCTCAGCCCGCGGTCCAGGTATCGGAGAAACTGCTTTCCGATGAACTGGAAAAAACATATGCCCTGCTCAGGGAAATACTGCCCGACCCGCTGGTTGTTACCCTGTTCATGCGCCGCAACGATTACCTCAACGCGAAGCTGATCCTGAAGGGCATGTACCTGGGCCTGGAGGAACCAGGGGTATATGCCGGTTCAGGCACAGTCGAGCCGTCCCGCCTCCGCAGGATGATTGTGGACAGGGACCTGGCCGACCTTCCCGAGATTTTTGGAAAGGCCGTCCTGGAATGCATCGAGGCCTATGGCCGCACATCAGATCCGCAAATGATCGATTTCATCCTGGATCGGGCCATGTATGAAAACATGGAAAAGGATGCCCAGGCGTTGGGCAGCCCTTATATCAGCGAACTGGTGGCTTTGATCCATGACCTGGCAAACCTCAGAGTTTTTATTCGCGCGAAACTTTTGGGCCGGTCCAGGGATTTTCTGGCGAAAGCCCTTCTTGAGGGCAGCAAAATCAGCAGGAAGTTCTGCATGGATCTTTCCGATAAACCGTTGGACCAGCTTTTTGAAGCCCTTCGTTTTACCGCTCTTGCGGAACTGGCCAACGGGCTGTCAGAGGCCTTCAAAAATGGGGAAGGGATATCCGGCATGGAAAAAGTCCTGGATGAGCACCTGATGCGTTTTATCAGGAAGAGCAGGTATATCGCCATGGGCGTGGAGCCGGTTATCGCCTGGCTGTTTTACAAAGAGGCGGAGGTCAGGAATGTCAGACTGATACTCACCGGCAAGATTAACGGCATTTCCAATGCAGTCATTCGGGAAAGGTTGAGAGCTTATGCATAAGGTTGGCGTGATAGGCGAAAGGGACAGTGTTCTGGGGTTTAAGGCCGTGGGATTTGATGTGTATCCGGTCATCTCCCGTGAGGAGGCTTCCGAAAGGCTTAAAGAACTGGCCGAGAACGGATATGCCGTGATCTATATCACCGAGCAGTTCGCGGCCATGATACCGGAAGATTTCGAGCGTTTCCGCTTCAGCCGTTTTCCTGCCATCATCCCCATTCCCGGAAGCCAGGGCTCCCTGGGAATAGGGATGAGCTCAGTGAAAAAGAGTGTGGAAAAGGCTGTCGGAGCGGATATCCTTTTCAATGAATAAATCATGCAGGTTTTACCGGAGAGCAGCCAGGCGTTTCCTGGCATCCGGAAAGGGACGAAGGTATTGAAAGCGAGGGATAGTATTGAACGAGGGCAGAATAGTGAAGGTTTCAGGTCCGCTGGTCGTCGCGGAAGGCATGCGGAACAGCAACATGTTTGACGTGGTGCGCGTCGGAAAAGAGAATCTGATCGGCGAGATCCTGGAAATTCATGAAGACAGGGCCTCCATACAGGTTTATGAGGAAACATCGGGTCTTGGCCCGGGGGCTCCAGTGGTATCCACCATGGCGCCTCTCAGCGTGGAACTGGGGCCCGGCCTGATAGAAAATATTTTTGATGGTATCCAAAGACCTCTGGAAGCCATGCGCCAGCAAACCGGCGGCAATATCACCAGGGGTGTTTCCATACCGGCATTGGACCGGAGCAGAAAATGGCATTTTGTCCCCCGGGCCAAGACCGGGGACTATGTGCGGGCCGGCGACATCATCGGCGTTGTGCAGGAAAACGAGGTTTTCGAGCACCGGATCATGGTTCCCTATGGCATAGAAGGCACCCTCATAGAAATCTCCGAAGGCGATTATACCGTTGAGGAGACCGTAGCCCGGGTGGAAACCAAAGATGCTACCGGTGCCACAAAGGTCCATGCCCTCACCCTGATGCAGAAATGGCCGGTTCGCCAGGGACGCCCTTATAAGGAGAAGCTGCCCCTTGACGAGCCGCTGATCACCGGACAACGCATCATCGATACGCTCTTCCCGATAGCGCTGGGCGGCGTGGCCGCCATACCGGGTCCCTTCGGAAGCGGAAAAACCGTCGTTCAGCATCAGCTGGCAAAATGGGCGGCCGCAGACCTTGTGGTATACATCGGATGCGGTGAGCGCGGCAATGAGATGACCGACGTTCTGATGGAATTCCCGGAACTGAAGGATCCCCGGACCGGCAAATCCCTCATGAAGAGGACCGTTCTCATTGCCAATACGTCGGACATGCCGGTTGCCGCCCGTGAAGCGTCCATCTATACGGGCATCACCATAGCCGAATATTTCAGGGATATGGGCTATAACGTGGCCCTGATGGCCGACTCCACATCCCGCTGGGCCGAGGCTCTCCGCGAGATGTCGGGCCGCCTGGAGGAAATGCCCGGCGAAGAAGGCTATCCGGCTTATCTTTCATCACGACTGGCCCAGTTCTATGAACGGGCTGGTAAGGTCAGGACCCTTGGCTCCCAAGAGCGCATCGGTTCCCTGAGTGCCATAGGCGCCGTTTCTCCGCCGGGCGGCGATATTTCCGAACCTGTTTCCCAGGCAACCCTGAGAATCGTCAAGGTGTTCTGGGGACTCGACTACAACCTGTCCTACAGGCGTCACTTCCCGGCCATCAACTGGCTGGTCAGCTATTCGCTCTACGAAGAAAGGCTCCGTGACTGGTACACTGAAAACGTGTCCAGGGACTGGGTCAGGTTGACCGGTGACATGATGCGCATCCTGCAGGAAGAAGCGGAGCTCCAGGAAATCGTCCAGCTGGTAGGCGTGGACGCCCTTTCACCCATGGACAGGGTAACCCTGGAGGCTGCCCGGTCCATCAGGGAGGACTACCTGCAGCAGGATGCCTTCAACGATGTGGATACCTATGCGACGTTGAACAAGCAGTACCGCATGCTCAGGCTGATCATGGGCTTCTACTACAAAGCCCGTGAAGCGGTCAGGGCCGGTGCGGGTATCAGCGAGATTTTCAACCTGCCCGTCAGGGAGAGGATTGGCAGAGCCAAATTCGTTCCGGAAGACAAGGTCAGCCAGGTCTACGACGAAATGGAGAAGGACCTGGAGACCCAGATGGACGCGCTGACGGCGAAGGAGGATAACTGATATGCTGAAGGAATATCGTTCCATTGCGGAAGTCGCCGGCCCTCTGATGCTGGTGAGAAATGTTGAAGGCGTAACCTACAACGAACTGGGTGAGATAGAACTGGCCAACGGCGAGATCCGGCGCTGCAAGGTGCTGGAAGTGGACGGCAGCAACGCGCTGGTTCAGCTTTTCGAAAACGCTGCGGGTATCAACATCGCCACCAGCAAGGTGCGTTTTTTGGGAAGAAGCCTGGAGCTTGCCGTATCCCCCGATATCCTGGGCCGTGTTTTTGACGGACTGGGCAATCCCATCGACGGCGGTCCGCCGATCATTCCCGAGAAGAGGCTGGACATCAATGGCCTTCCCATGAACCCGGCAGCCCGTGACTATCCCAATGAGTTCATCCAGACCGGTATCTCGGCCATCGACGGCCTCAATACCCTGGTTAGGGGACAGAAGCTTCCCATCTTCTCAGGTTCAGGTCTGCCCCATGCCCAGCTGGCTGCCCAGATTGCACGCCAGGCCAAGGTTTTGGGATCCGAGGGCAAATTTGCCGTTGTCTTCGCTGCCGTGGGTATCACCTTTGAAGAGGCCGACTTCTTCATCACGGACTTCAGAAAGACTGGGGCCATCGACCGCGCGGTCCTGTTCATGAACCTGGCCAACGACCCGGCCGTTGAGCGTATTGCAACGCCCCGTATGGCCCTGACGGCTGCAGAATACCTGGCCTTTGAACAGAACATGCATGTACTGGTTATCATCACCGATATCACCAACTACGCCGAAGCCCTCCGCGAGGTGTCGGCCGCCCGTAAGGAAGTGCCCGGACGCCGCGGCTATCCGGGTTACCTCTACACTGACCTGGCAACGCTCTATGAAAGAGCCGGCCGGATGCGGGGCAAGGAAGGCTCCATTACGCTGATACCGATTCTGACCATGCCCGAGGATGACAAGACCCATCCCATTCCCGACCTGACAGGATACATCACCGAAGGGCAGATCATCCTGAGCCGCGAGCTACACAAGAAGGGCCTGACCCCGCCCATCGACGTGTTGCCTTCCCTTTCCCGACTGAAGGATAAGGGTATCGGCGCCGGAAAGACGCGCGAGGATCATGCCAACACCATGAACCAGCTGTTCGCTGCCTATGCCCGGGGCAAGGAAGCCAAGGAACTGGCATCCATTCTGGGTGAGGCGGCACTGACCGATGTGGACAAATTGTATGCCAAGTTTGCGGATGAGTTTGAGAGGCGCTATGTATCCCAGGGCTACAACACCGACCGGTCCATCATCGAAACCCTGGAGCTGGGCTGGGAGCTCCTGGACATCCTTCCTGTATCCGAACTGAAGCGTATCAAGACAGAATTTATCAAGAAGTATCATCCCAGGAAGGATGAGCTTCAGGATTTGGAGGGTTAAGCCATGGCCAGGCTTAATGTCAATCCCACCCGCATGGTGCTGACCAACCTGAAAAGAAGGCTCAGGACAGCCCGGCGCGGGCACAAGCTTCTGAAGGACAAGCGGGATGAGCTCATGAAGAAGTTCCTGGATATCGTCCGGGAGAACCGCAAGGAGCGGGAGATCGTGGAGAAACTCCTCATGGATGTCCATTCCCGCTTCATCCTGGCCCGTGCCCTCATGAGCAGTGAGATGCTGGAAGAAGCGCTCATGTTCCCCAAGCAAAAGGTATCCCTGAAAACATCCACCCGGAACATCATGAGCGTGGATGTCCCAGTGCTGGAGTTCACCACCGAGGGCTCCGGCGAGGAGGATATCTTCCCCTACGGCTTTGCCAATACTTCCGGTGAGCTGGACGGCGCCATCCAGGCCCTGTCCGAGGCGCTTCCCCATATGCTCAGGCTGGCCGAACTGGAAAAATCCGCTCAGCTCCTGGCCGATGAAATCGAAAAGACCAGGCGCCGGGTTAACGCGCTGGAATACGTGCTCATTCCCAACCTGGAGGAGACCATCAAGTACATCGTCATGAAGCTGACGAAAACGAGCGCGGCAACCTGACCCGCCTGATGAAGGTGAAGGACATGATGCTGGAGCAGGCCAGGCAGCAGCGCCTGCAAAGGGACGGGCTTTTGCAGGAATAGCCCATAAAGCTGTTTGAAGGCGGCGAATTTCGCCGCCATATTGTTTATCCTCGCAATTTTGCCTGGATGCGTCAAATCCACTGATATAGGTTGTGAAGTAAATGAAAAGAATCCTCTGCATATTCATGGCCCTTGCGATGAGCCTGGCCATGGTCTCTTGTTCACGTCAGAACAGCATGCCTGATCCGGGTGACACCGGGATAACAGCTGTTGAACAAACACAGGATCCGGAGCAGGGAGACGCCGATACACCTTCGGGCGACGGGAAAGGGCCCATACAACCCCAATGAATGGGACAGATGATACGGGAGATCCAATGGATCAGCCATCCCTGGAAGTCCGGATCAACTGGCTGAAGGGGTACCAGGAGCATGGTCCCCGCAAAGGAAAGATCGAAGTGGTCATGGGCAGTATGAAAGGAAGGCCGCTCACCTATCATCTGAAAACAGAGATCGGACAGTTCGCCCGGTGGAAGGACAAGAAATTCGTGGAGCTGGGTTCTTCCTGTGTACTTGAGGATCTGAGCGACCTGTATATCATTGAATCCCCTGACCAATTCTTTTTAGGCAGCAGGGAAGGTCTTTTTGCAGTCGATGTCTATGACGGGGAAAAGCTCGTGACAACCTGCAGCCGGAGCATTTATTACAGTGACGATGCCCGGGTCTTTTATACCCTCATGGATGACGGGATTCCCGCCATCCCAAATCCGGCCGAAAACGGGTATGCCTTTTTCAGCATCATCGGGCTTGAAGAGAAGGATCTGTCAACCAGCGCCCTGCTCTCACGCTTTGGCGATCTGTATACCGTAAAGCAAACCCCCTATAAGACCTTGTATATCTATGACTTTGGCCTGATCCTCTGCGAGAAAGAAAAAGGGAAGGTCAGCAGCATCTGTCTTGGTGATTTTGAATATTATCCATCCAAAAATGAGAAGAAGCAGGGGGATATCCTGGAGGAAGATGGTCCCGAAACGGCTATCCTCTATAAGTACGGGATCCTGAACGGCATTTATATCGAAAACCGGGCAAAAGGCACTTATCTGAATGCCATGCCGGAAATGTGGGATGTCGGTGAATGGGAACTCGTGGACCTTTCCGGGGACGGACGGGACGAGATCTATATCTCCTGTCCCAACGAGCAAAAACTGTATACCGTAAAAGAAGGCAAGCTGGTTGAGCTGTTTTTGCCCCTGCATATCCATGAGCAGACCGGCCGCATCTCCTGGTCGTTGGAGGGGAAGGAGCTTACCGTTTCCATTGATGAAAGCATCAGGGCTTCCTGTACCCTGCCGGACAGATTGTCCCCGGAAGATCCCGAGAACAACCGATTCAAGCTGGTAAACCGGGTGGCGGCCTGCCGAATGGCAAGGGCAAAGGGTTATCCGGCTTACCACTACAATCCAAAAGAAAGCTGGCGAATACTATTACGGACCGCCTGTATATGAAATCCGGCCGGAGGATATAGGCGAACTGTATATAGACGTGGCCTGGGCAAACTTTTATCTAAAACATGACGGTACATCCTGGAAACCAGTGGCTGCTGAAGTCACCATGAAGTATGGCGACCGAAGTGCCATTGCGCCTCCACTATCCTATGATGAAGCCAGTGCCGGCCCCATATTCCTGGATATGGACATGGAAGAAGCCGTACGGGCCCTTGGAGGCAATCCGGATGATTATGGCGAGTCTCAGCTTGAACGGGGAGAAATCGAGATTAACGGTGTCCGCCTGGGAGGCACCTATTCCCTGGTCAGCTGGATTGTCCTTTCCACGAGCCAATATGCCACCTCAAGGGGATTAAGGGTTGGAGACAGCGCTGAAACCCTGGAAAAATACTATGGCATGCCTGATGTAGGGCGCTTTGAGGACGGGAGTGTTACCTGGTACTTCACTGCCGGTGTTCAGCCCACTTTCCACCGGCAGATGGTTGTGACCCTTAAGGATGGCCGTGTCAAGACCATAGAATTCTGTCAGTACTATAATGACTGAGCTTGTATTTGCCACTGATTTCGCTGTGTCCCATATTGTTACCTTATGGTTACAGTTTCCTTAAAACACGGGTCAAACCGGCAGGAAGCTGTTTTTTTCTGCTAAAATGGAAGGCAGGAATCCCCAAAAAATCTTACATAGGAGAAACGATATGAAGAAAATGGCGAAATTTCTGATGGTCGTCATCCTGATCCTGTCGATGGCCTGCCCGGCATTTGCGGCAAACGACACATTGCCAGGGAAGACAGCGAAAAGCGATTTCCGTGGCCTTTGGGTATCAACGGTGGTGAACATCGACTATCCTAAGAAGCCCACGACCGATTCAGAAACCTTGAAGAGCGAAGCCATAAAGATCCTGGATCTGGCCAAGGATACAGGCTTTAACGCCGTCTTTCTCCAGGTGAGGCCCACCGCGGATGCTTTCTACAAGTCAAGCCTCTTTCCCTGGTCCAGGTATCTGACCGGAAAGCAGGGTGTTGCGCCCGACGGCGGTTTTGATCCGCTCGCCTTCTGGATTGAGGAAGCCCATAAACGGGGATTGGAACTGCATGCCTGGATCAACCCCTATCGCGTGACCAAGAAGGAGTGGAACCAGCCCTCCCATGATTTTGCCTCGCTGGCACCCACCAATCCTGCCGTACTGAATCCCCAGTGGGTGGTCAAGCACCCGGACGGCAACCTCTATTTTGATCCGGGCATTCCCGAAGTGAGGCGGCTCATCATTGACGGGGTGCTTGAAATCGTCAAAAACTACGATGTGGATGGCATCCATTTCGACGACTATTTCTATCCCGACACCTCCTTCAACGACAAGGCCACATATGAGAAATACAAATCCCCCGGTCAGAGCCTTGACGACTGGCGCAGGGAAAACGTAAATACCCTGATCCGGGATTGCTACTATGCCATAAAAGTCACCCGAAGCAGTGTCCGGTTCGGCATCAGCCCCTTCGGCATCTGGGCCAACCGTTCATCAAACCCCTTGGGGAGCGACACCAACGGCCTGCAGTCCTATTCAAGCCATTATGCCGACTCCCTGAAATGGGTGAAGGATGGCATCATCGACTATATCGCGCCACAGTTTTACTGGAATATCGGCTATTCTGTGGCCGATTACAGCAAGCTGCTGACCTGGTGGAAGAATGCCGTCGCCGGCACCGGGGTGGATCTCTATATCGGTATGGCGGCCTATAAAGCCGGCGATGCCAATCCGAACAGCCCCTGGCACGGCACGCAGGAAATCGTGAGGCAGCTTGAGCTGAACGACACGGTGGAAGAGGTCAAGGGCAGCATCATGTTTACCTACAACTCCCTGGCCAACTATCCGGAACTTGCGGCTGCCATAAAGGCAGTCTACGCCCGGCGGGATGAACTGGCGGGAAAAACCGGGCTCATCGTGTCCAGGCCTTCCGGCAACATCACCACCAGCCTGGACAAGTACTATCTCAACGGTGCGTCGGATCCCGAAAAGCCGCTTTACCTGAACGGCCTGCCAGTCAGCGGCAGGTCCTCCCGGGGATATTTCGGTATTCTTATAACGCTTCAGCCGGGAGAGAACCGGTTCACCTTCACCCAGGACGGGTATTCGGTAACCCGTGTCATCACGAGAACCGTCTCTTCGGGTCCACAGAAGATGAGCAAGGCTGAAATCCCTGCAAGCTCCACCTTCCCGAGATCGCCGGTCTACGGGATGCCGGGTGAGACCATCACTCTGTCCTGCCAGGCGCCTGCCGGATCCAAGGTGACGGTCCAGATTGACGGGAAGACCTATACCATGAAGCAGCAAACGGCAACCCCCAGCGACTCCGGCCTGTATGCCGCCACCTTTACCTATGACTATACCCTGCCAAACTATGCGGGTAATCCCAGAAAGGTGGACCTGGGCGTTCCGGTCTATACCATGAACTATAAAGGTACAACCAGCACCCAGAAAGGGGCAGCCGTTGTGGGCGTCATCATGAAAGGCGCACCAGTCTATGCCGAGGTCAAGGTACCCATGACCTATACCTTCGATGAGCCTTCATCCGATAACGGCGGCAGGCACCAGCTCTATTCCGGGATGCTGGATGCGGTCACCGGAATGTCGGGAAGCTACGTCCGCCTGTCCTCCGGACAATGGGTGAACAAGAATGATGTCAATGTTTATGATTTGAATTTCAAAATACAGTCCGATATCAAGCAGGTTGAATACGTCATCGGAGAGGGATGGGAGACCCTGAAGCTGGATGCAACACTTTCTCCGGCCGCATTCGCCGTCTTTGACGGAACCCAGGTAATACTCACGGTTTCAGCAACCTGCAGGGCGGAAGCGCCCCAGCTGCCACCCAATGCCCTCATCTCTTCCGTAACGATTGCCCAAAATAGCGACAGCGGGACGCTCATGACCCTGACCGTAAGGCCTGGGGAGAAACTGACCGGCTACTATATTGAAAAGACGTCCGGCGGATTGCTGCTGCATGTTAAGCGCAAGCCGCAGGCAAAGGATCAGAGCCTTCCCCTGAAAGGCCTGTCCATCATGCTGGATCCCGGCCATGGCGGAACCGAGACGGGAGCTATTGGACCGCTGGGATTGCGCTATGCGGAAAAAGACATCAACTTAAACCTGGCCAAAAAACTTGCTGCAGAGCTGGAAGCCCTGGGGGCCAGGGTATACCTGACCAGGGAGGATGACAGGACCGTATCCCTGGAAGACAGGCTGGCCATGTCCAAAATGATGCTTCCGGACCTGTTTGTATCCCTGCATGCCAACAGCATGGCGGATAATGTGGATATTTCCAAGGTGGACGGATTCTCGGTATGGTACCGGGAGCCCCTGGCCAAAGACCTGGTTGAACTGCTGTATAACCATGTTACCGGTTCTCTGGGCCGAACCCTGAAGGGGACGCATGTGCGCAATTTCTATGTTACCCGCGGAACCTGGACGCCTTCGATACTCCTGGAAACCGGTTTTGTGCCCAACCCGCAGGAGTTTGAGTGGCTGACAGACGAAGCAGAGCAAACCCGGCTTGCCAAAAGCATTGCCGAAGCCATTACTGCCTATTTCAGGGAATAAACCGGGAAAGGTAAGAAAAGAGCGGTGGGGAGACGGAGCCCCGCCGCTTTTTTGATGCGCCTTAAGCGGATTTCATCTTTACGGAGGCCGGCGTTTGATTTATGATTATAAGCAAACCTGAACACAGGAAAAAGGAGCTCTGGTATGACCATGGACACCGAAATGATCAAATATGTAAAGAACGATAAATTTGCCGAATTTATAGGCCTTGAGCTGGTTTCGGCGGAGCCCGGGCACGCGGTTGTCCGTATGGCGGTGGGCCCCCACCATCTCAACGGGGTGGGCTTTGTGCAGGGCGGTGCCATCTTCACCCTGGCGGATTATGCCTTTGCCGCCGCATCCAACGCAAAAGGAACCGTCACCCTCGGCATCAACGCCAACATCTCCTATTTCAGAACGCCCAAGGGTAAGGTGCTGACGGCCGAGGCCAAAGAGGTATCCTCCACAAACAGGCTCTGCTCCTATAACGTGGATATTTACGATGAAGACAACAGCCTCATCGCCAGGCTCACGGCCACCGGTTACATGAAGAAACCCTGAAGGCTTCAGAAAAGGCGTCAGCTGCTTGCCACATCTTTCAGGTGTGATGTTCCCGGCGGGGGCCTGGCAGTGTAAGGCAAAGCCCGGCGGGAAGCTCCATAACAGCAAAAGGGGGAAGCATTTCAGGTGCTTCCCCTCATTGCGCAAGCGCAGAGCAGGGTTTCAACGGCTGTCCGGTATTGCATGGCCGATGGACGCGCTTCCGATTTGCCGGGAAACCCGCTGGTCTTTGCTGTTTTTATGTGTAATAGTATAATGGGGATAAAATGATTGCCAAGGACGTGTGACAAATGAAGAAGATCGTGATGACAGGCGGGGGAACATCAGGTCATGTTACCCCGAATATTGCGCTGATACCCGAGCTTAAGGCCCTGGGCTACCATATAGAATACATTGGCTCAAAAAACGGCATGGAAAAGCAGCTGATAGAGGCTGAGGGTATTCCTTACCACAGTATCAGCACCGGCAAGCTGAGACGGTATTTCAGCCTGGAGAATTTTGCCGATGCCTTCCGGGTGATGGGCGGGCTCACCCAGTCGGTGTCGCTGATGAGGAAGATACGGCCGGATATCGTGTTCAGCAAGGGCGGGTTTGTCTCCTGTCCCGTAGTCTGGGCAGCCTGGCTCTGCGGGATTCCGGTGGTGATCCATGAGTCCGACATCACGCCCGGCCTGACCAATAAGCTCTCCATGCCCTTTGCCAGAAAGGTCTGCTACACCTTCCCGGAATCGAAAAGCCATATCCCGCAGGAGAAAGGAGTGCTGACCGGTATTCCCATCCGAAAGTCCCTGCTGGAAGGGAATAGGGCGGAAGGCCGTATGATCTGCGGGTTTGAAGATAACAAGCCCACCCTTTTGGTCATCGGCGGAAGCCAGGGAGCGGTGCGCATCAATGAAGCCGTCAGAAAAAGCCTGGGGCGGCTGATGAAGGATTTCAATATCTGCCACATCTGCGGCAAGGGCAACGTGGATGATCAATACCGCAGCGTGAAAGGCTATAAACAGTTTGAGTATATCCGGGAGGAACTGCCCCACCTTTTTGCCCTCGCGGACATCGTGGTGTCGAGAGCAGGGGCCACTACCCTGTTTGAGCTTCTGGCCCTCAAAAAGCCGAGCCTGCTGATCCCGCTTTCCCGGCAGGCCAGCCGGGGCGATCAGATCCTGAATGCGGAATCCTTCAGAAAGCAAGGCTTCAGCATGGTTCTCCCGGAAGAGGAATTGACCCCGGATACCCTGGCAGACCGTGCGAAAACCCTGTTCGAGAAACGACAGGAATACAGGAAGGCCATGGAAAGAAGCGGCCGGACCAACGGCACCCGCGAGGTCGTCCGGGTCATTGAGGAAACCTATCAATTAAAGCACGCCAGAAGAGGAGAAGGCCTTGAAAGTTGAAGCAGTGATTTTTGATCTGGACGGGACCCTCATCGATTCCATAGGGGGAATCGCCTTTGCGCTGAACCGCGTATTGACCGAAAACGGGTTTCCCGTTCATTCCATAGAGACATGCAAACAGCTTGTGGGAAACGGATTTGTTGACCTGGTCAGGCGCGCCGTTCCCGAAGAACACAGAAGCGAAGCGGAGATTCAACGCTATGTCTCCCAACTGCGCGCCGAATATGACAGGCACTGGGATTATGGCATGCGGGTCTATGACGGCATAGAGGACCTGCTTGTGCACCTGCAGAGCCGTGGCATTCCCTTCGCCGTCGACACCAACAAGGACGAGGGTGTCGCGCGCAGAATTGTGGAACGTTATCTGTCCCGTTTCAAGTTCTTCCGCGTTTCCGGGACAACCCCCGGGATGCCGAAAAAGCCCGATCCTGCCAGGGCCCTGGAAATGGCGGCCGGGATGGGTGTCACGCCCCGGCGATGCATCTACCTGGGTGACAGCGAGGTGGATATCATGACGGCAAAAAAGGCCGGCATGATTCAAATCAGCGCGGCCTGGGGTTTCCGGTCACCGGATGATCTGTGCCGGGCAGGAGCGGAACGCATCATCCATAAGCCCATGGATCTGGTATCCTGCCTGGAATAGGTGAAAGATTTCAGTCGAACAGCAGGATGACGGCCATGAGGACCAGGTTCTCGGTTCCCGTGTTCTCGATGGCGTGGTATGCGCCATTGCCGGTTATCACGGCATCGCCCGGGCGCAGTTCCTGGACATTGCCGTTGTCGTCCACTGTCGCTTTGCCGCTGATGATATAGTAGATCTCTTCCTCACGGTCATGATTATGGATGCCGATGGAGCAGCCCGGTTCAAGGGTGACCTGCGCAAACAGGCGGCATTTTCCTGTGAGCTCATCCTGGGAGAAGATATGCCGGATCTGCACCGACCCCTTTCCGCCCCTCATTCGTTCCCTGATTTCCAGTGCCATGTCTTCCATTCTTTTAACCATTGAGCTTTACCTCCTTCAATCATTCTTTTTCCGCATGAAGATATAGATGTAGGCGGCGCACACAAAGATAAGGACGGCCGATATGATGAACAATATCTGCTTGATGTCGATGGGCGTTCCGCCTATAGTCAAATCTGTCTCTCCGAAAAGTTTGACCAGCTGTGATCCGATGATGGCCGCCACATAGCCGATAATGCCGCTGGCCGCCGCGCTGAAGCCGATATAAACCGTTCTTTTCTCGTCGGGCGTAAAATCAAACTGCAGGTTGAACAGGGAGATATTGATGCCCGACCAGGCGATGCCGCCCGTGATATGTGCCAGGACCAGCATGACCATCAGCAGCGGGCTTCCCTGGAAGGAGAAGAACCACAGGGTATGGCAGACGGCCAGAACGGAGAAGCATGCCATGGTGGTAACCGTCCAGCCCTTGTTATCCGCAAGTCTGCCCCAGATACCGGCGGCAATAACATACAGGACCGAGTTGAGCAGGCTCAACAGCGTGATGACCGTGTAGCTCATATCCAGGTCCGAAACCAGGTACACGCTGAAATAGGCGCTGGCGACCTGGATAGCGATGTTCCAGATGGCCAGCATGATAAAATAACGCACGAACAGCCTGTTTTTGAAAGGAAGCGTGAAAATCTCCGTGATCCGCATCCGGTCCTTATGATGCTGCAGGGGAACTTCCTTCATCCTGGCATAGGAAAGGAAATTGACGATGGTCAGCACAAAGACCACGGCATAGACCACCATGTAGCCTCCCAGTTCATTCCCGGCTTCTTCAAACAGGTCCAGGACCTTACCCAAAATAAGGGTGAATACCGTTGCGGATAACAGGATATAGGATTCCCGCGTGCCGAAATATTTCCCTCGGATATGCTGGGGGACGAAGCTGACATACATGTTGGAAACAGCCGGGGTGATAAAGGCCACCGACAGATGCGAGATCAAAAAAACGGCTGCCGTGAGCCACAGCCTGGCGGACGGGCGCAGGGGAAGAAAAGGAATCACGATCAAAGACGAAAGCAGGAGCCTGTGGATCAGGCTGCCTGCCATGATGATTCCTTTTCTGAATTTCAGACTTTCCAGGGTGATGGGCGACAGAAACTGGATACCCGCCGCAAGAACCGGTATGGGGACTATGTACCCGCAAACGGTATCGTCTGCTCCCATGGCTTTCAAAAGCCCCACAAGGAAAGCGCTGGTTGTCAGGTTGAATATGGTTCGTGCCGTTGCGCCTTCTATGATGCAAAGAAGGCGGTTTCTTTCCAGGTCCCTCTCATCGGGCATTCTGTATGCGTCAGACATTCAAAGACCTCATTTATCGGAACGTATCCCAGGGATAAATGTGCGGTACATAATTGTTCCCGTTCAAACCTCACAGCTTCAGGAACTGTTCAATGTTCAGTATGAAGACAGTGGCGCCTCCTACATTGACCTCCACCGGCATGGCCAGGTTGAATGCGCCAAAGCTTCCCGGAAGCTTCTCCGGTGCGATCATCCGGCGCCTGCTCTTGCAGGTATCCTTGATGATGGACAGGGCCTGTTCCACCTTGTCCGCCTCGGTAGCGATCAGGAAGGTGGTGTTGCCGCTTTTCAGAAATCCTCCGCTGGAACACAGCTTGGTGGTTCCAAAGCCTTCCCTGTTGAGGTTGTCTGCGAGAAGATTGCTGTCTTCATCGCTCACGACCGCAATGATCAACTTCATAATCCATTCCTCCCCCTTCATGGAGCGGGCGGCCCCGCAGTTCCGATATCCCGATATCCTGCTGCGATCAGGCTATGGCATTTGCTCCCCTCAATTTCATTATACGCGATTGCCGGCCTGTATTCAATTGATGCTACACCAGACCGGTGCTCCTGATGCCTTCCTCCCACGGGATTGCGGGCAGGGTGATCTCCATCCCGTTGAGATAATCCAGGTGCGAAGTCCCTTTTTTGAACTCAAACCTCAGCTTATAGGCAAAGAGCGCCTGCATCTTGAGCCCGAGGGAACGGTTGACGGTATTGATGCCGTATTTGCCGTCGCCCAGTATGGGGCAGCCCATCCAGGCCAGATGAGCGCGGATCTGGTGGGTTTTCCCCGTTACCAGTTCCACCTCCAAAAGGGCGTAGGGATAAGCGGCCTTCACGAGCCGGTATCGCGTCACAATACGCACCGAACCGCGCACCGGGCTGTCATAGATTTTTACATGGCTGCTTTCGGCGTCCTTTTTCAGGTACGCCGTACGCTCGGCCTCTTTCTCCCTGGGAATGCCATAGGTGCAGGCAAGGTAATATTTTCTGATCTCGTGGTTTTTGAACTTCTCCTGCATGACATCCAGGGTTTCCCGGTCCTTGGCGAGGATGACCAGTCCGCCGGTGTTCCGGTCCAGCCTGTGGCAGAGGGCAGGGAATCCCGGTTCGGGTGCTGCGCCGTCCTGTCTGGCCGCCGCCATGGCCTGGAGATATTCATCCAGGACCAGTTCCTCCTGGTTTGCGTCCTGGTGGACAGGTATGCCCTGTGGCTTGGCTGCCACCAGGATGTGTTCATCCTCATAGGGAATCTCGATGGAAACAGCCCGGTCATTCCGCTCGTCCCGTTCAAGGTAGCTGTCGGGGATATAGATCTCCACCACGTCGCCCGCCTGCAGGCAGAAATCATTCCTGACGCGTTTCCCGTTGACGCGGATGTTACGCTTGCGAAAAGCCTTGAAAAAGGTCGAGGCCGGTACCCGGGGGAACCGGTCGGCCAGGAACCTGTCTATCCGTTTTTGGTTGTCCGAATGGTCTGCAATTATCCTTTGCATATTACTCCGTTTCAGGGTATACTGCCTGATCCAGCTTCCTTGTGCCCCTGCGGACCTTGCGGGGCAGCATCTGATAGACGCTTTGATGGATCTTGTAGTCCTTGATCAGATCATTCCCACTATAGATTTGAATATATGTATCCACCACAGCGCCATCCATGCCTTTTTCCTCGACGATCTCCACGCCCTCGGCCAGATTCGGATCATCTATGTACTGGGTTGTGGCCTTGGTCACGCTGACAATGCGGGAGACCACCTTGGTCCGGACGCCGGGATACATGTTGGTCCCGACGATGTTGAAGGTCAGCACATTGCTGTCCGAAACCCGGGCATCAATCCGAATGGGATAATCGGTTGTGTTCTTGAACTTCAGGTCCGCATAGCCGTAGGATACCGCCGCATCCATGCCCAGGGGCACATAGCTTACGGTAAACACATGATTATGGCGTTCGGTTACCTTCAGGTTGGCCAGCAAAACCGCGTCATAGAGGGTGGTGGACGCCTGGCAGACCCCGCCGCCGTAACCATCCCTGATTTCGCCCTGGCTGTAGACATGGGCGATGGTATAGCCTTTCTCCGGGGTCCTGGGCCCGACAACCTGGTTGAAGGAGAACTCCTCGCCGGGGAAGAGAACCGTGCCGTCAATGGCAGCAGCAGCCAGCCGGATGTTGATGCCCCTGTTCCGGTTATTGGGGGTATCGGTGGAAAAGCGGGTGCTGGCTGTGGAGAGCACGTTCCTGAACAGCAGGGCTTCCAGATCCCTGGTCTTGATTTCAGGCTCGATTATCTGTACGGGAAGAGGGATTTCCTCATAGATTTTCAGTTCCCTCTGTTCTACGCGGTGAATGATGTTCCTCAGTTCGGCCTTGTCGATAGTCCGGCCGTTCACCTGGGGCCTTACGGCTGCCGAACCGTCTTCAAGCCGGATGTATTCAGCATTGACAGGTTCCTGGATGATGGCGTCGTAAACTGCATCGATGTCTATTTTCGGCGGAACGATCTCCTTAAGGGGGATGTGCACATACATGCTTCCCAGGCTTTTTACGGATTCCAGGACCTTGCATTTCAGAAGTTCCTTGTCGACTTCCCAGCCCGATACTCCCGTGCAAAGGATGACCTGGTCGCCGGAGATCACCACTTTGGGAACGGTGACATCGGTCCTGAAATAGCGGTTCAGATCCTCTATAACCGTGTTCAGCTGCGCTTTATCGGTTTCAAGAGCCAACGGAATTCTCACCGGGTTTTTCTTCAGCCTGGATATCTCGATCAGTCTGCTGACAAAGAAACCTTCCCTGCCTACCCGCAGGGCCTGATCCTCCATGCTTTTCAGGTTGACGGACAGGCCCAGTTCCCTGTAGCTGAGCGCCTTTTCAAAGTTTTCGGTAAAGAAGATCACCTGTGCGTTGTCCAGGCAATTCTCATAGTGCTCGCGGATAAAGCTGCGCAGGGCGGACGGGCTCATGCCGCCCACATTGTGTCCGTCAACAAACACACCGTTATAGACATTGGGATTGTCCAGAATGGAATTGATCAAATAAAAAGCGGCCAGGGACAGCAACACGACAAGAATAATCCCTGCCAATAGCTTCATCCATTTTTTCAGTTCAATGCGCGGGTTCCTGAAACGCTGAAGGATCAGGTTCATTCTTTTAAACTCCATGACTCACCGTAAAAGACTATCGGTATATTTTATTATTCTATTAAAACAACTACCACCCACTTTCGTCAACTAAACTTCAAAACATCGTCGGGAAGCGCCGGGCCATCCTGTTAAAAAAAGCAAGTCCGTATGCTATACTATGAATAAAGAATGACGAATGGGAAAAGCTGTATGGTTCCGGCAGCCTTTTCGGGTCGTTCAGGAGGCGATGGAGCGTGCCATTTTTATGGAAGAAGCCGAATACGCAGAAAAGAGAGAGAAAAAACGGCAAGGAGGCACAGGCCCTGATCGATGCATCCGTGCTGAAGAAAAACAATATCTCGCGACTGACCATCGACGAGAGATGGACCCGGCTGTTTGTCAACCTGCCCATGAGCCCGGCCATTGAGAAAGCCCAGAACGAGATGAACGAGCTGATCAAGAAAGAGGCCATGCTGTTGCAGGAGCAGGAGAGCCTGGAACCCAGGAAGAAGAAGGTCATGAACCGGATCATCAGCCTCACCAAGGACGCTTTTGACAATAACGACGAGGCTGCCAAATCCGAACTCAGGGACTGCAGGAAGGAAATTGAACGGATCAACGAGCGGATGGAAAAGATCCTTGAGGATATCGAAAAGGTCAACAATGAGCTGAAGGAGGCAAACATCCGGCTTCTCAACGAGAGCGTGCGCTATGTTTTCTCCACGCTCAGGAGCAACAGGGAACGGGCTGAAACCATTACCAGGGAGCTTGAGCGCATCAGGCAAAAGGAGCAGGAACTGCAGGAAGAACTGGATTCCATCAACCTGGACTGGACGTCCTATGCGGTTCAGTTTACCGAACTTCTGGGCTCCGACCTGGTTAAAACGCTTGAGAGCCAGTATGGGCTGGAGGGGTTGAAGCATGAAACTGATAACTCCGGAACAGATGCGAAGAATTGATCGGGAAGCGATAGAGAGAATTGGCATACCCGGTGTCGTCCTGATGGAGAACGCGGCCTTTCAGGTTTCCATGAAGGCGGCGGAGATATTGACCGAAAGGAACGGGCGCCGGGTTCTTATTGTGGCCGGCGGCGGAAACAACGGTGGGGACGCTTTTGCGGTTGCCAGGCATCTGCTGGCCATGGGCTATTCGGTTTGCGTCTACACGCTGAGCCCACCCGATGCCCTGAGGGGCGATGCGGCCGTCAATGCCAACATCCTGAGGAACATGGGCTTTGACATGGAACTTCTGGAGCCGGCCAGCCTGGAAAGGTTTGCCCAAAACTGTTCGCAGGCCGATTTGCTCATCGACGGCCTGTTTGGAACCGGGCTGAACAGGGATGTGGAAGGTGTGGCCCGGGATGCCATTGAATGTATCAACCAGCATGCAGCCTGCACCCTTTCCATCGATATCCCGTCGGGCATCGACGGGCTGACGGGGCGGATCTGCGGCTCATGCGTCCGCGCGGACTATACGGTCACCTTTTTCCTGCCCAAGGTGGGCATGGTCCAGTATCCGGCGAAAGCCTTCCTGGGAGAGCTGACGGTGGCCGATATCAGTATACCCTATGCCCTGGCCGACAATATGGAGACCTGCGAGCTGACAGAGGGCGAAACCGTCCTGCAGATCCTGCCGCCCAGACCCGAGGATGCCCACAAGGGAACCTTCGGAAAAGTCCTGATCCTTGCCGGTTCCTCCAATATGCCGGGCGCGGCCGCATTAAGCGCGCAGGCCGCCTACCGGACCGGAACAGGCCTGGTCAGGATGGCTGTGCCGCAGGATATCATTTCCGTTCTCGCTGCCAGGGTTCCTGAAGCCGTTTATGCTCCCATGGACAGCCGCTGCGGGCATATGTTCTGCGAAGACAATAATGGCCTCAGGGAGCTGATGGAGGCCTCCGATGCCGTCCTGGCCGGACCCGGGCTGTCCTGCTGCGAAGATACTTATGAACTGATCCTGCAGGTGATACAGGACTGCCGGAAACCCCTGGTCCTGGATGCGGATGCCCTCAATGTGATTGCCCGCAACGATACGGAGGTTTTAAGCCGGCTCAAATGTGAAGCCATTATCACTCCCCATCCGGCTGAAATGGCCAGGTTTCTGGGAACGAGCATAGAATGTGTGCAATCCGACCGTATAGGAACGGCAAAGTCCTTTGCCGAGGAATACGGGCTGACCGTGGTGCTCAAAGGCGCCGGTACGGTTATAGCCGGGCCCGACGGCAGGGTTTCCATCAATCCCACCGGCAACAGCGGAATGGCCACGGCAGGCTCGGGCGATGTTCTGGCCGGTATGATCGTGTCCCTGCTGGGCCAGTCGGTGCCGCCCTATGAGGCCGCCGTGGCGGGGGCCTATCTCCACGGCCTGGCCGGCGACCTGGCTGCCGGGGAAAAAGGAGCTGCCAGCATGACCGCTTCCGATATTTCCGACAGGATCGGAGCAGCGATTCAGGCGCTTTCTGTGAACAAGTGAGGTGCAAATCCTGTGAACTATACATTCGACCGTGCATGGGCCGAGATCAACCTGGACAACATCGCCCATAATGCCAGGGAAATCCGGCGTCTTGCCGGAAAGAGGACCGAGATCATTGCGGTGGTCAAGGCGGATGCCTATGGCCACGGCACGCTGGAAACCGTGCATACCCTGTTGGAGAACGGTGCCACGCGGCTTGCGGTCTCCATGCTGGACGAGGCCATACAGCTCAGAAAAATAGGCATCGACGTGCCCATCCTGGTGCTGAACCACACCGATTTCAGGCGGCTCGGTGAGGTCCTGGAGTATAACATCACCCAGACGGTCTACAGCCACGAAATGGCCAAGGCCCTCTCGGAGGAAGCCTTAAGACATGGGACAAAGGCAAAGGTCCATATCAAGATCGACACGGGGATGACCCGGGTGGGGTTCAAGCCCGGCTATCGGGCCGTTAAGGATGTGGTGGCCATCATGAAGCTGGATGGCATCATCGTGGAGGGCATCTATACCCACTTCGCCGAAGCCGATGCAAAGGACAGGACATACACGAAGCATCAGTTTGAGCTGTTTGAGAGCATCATTGAGGAACTCAACCGGATCGGGGCCCTGATCCCCATCCGGCATGTATCCAACAGCGGTGCCATCCTCCAGTACCCGGAGATGATCCTTGAGGCGATCCGGCCGGGTATCATCCTGTATGGCATCTATCCCTCCCGGGAAGTGGACAGGAGCGTCATCGATCTTAAACCGGCCATGACGCTGAAGGCCAATATCGTTCTGGTCAAAGAGGTTGAGGCAGGTGTCTCCATCAGCTACGGCCGCACCTTTACCACCCGGCGCCCGTCCAGGATCGCCACCATTCCCATCGGCTATGCGGACGGCTATTCCCGCCTTTTGTCCAACAGGAGCCGTGTCCTGGTCAACGGGCAGTATGCGCCGGTGGTGGGGAATATCTGCATGGATCAGTGCATGGTGGATATCACCGATGTCTCCGGCGAAGTGAAGGTGGGCGATGAAGTGGTTCTCTTCGGCCGGCAGGGCGAACGCGAAATAACGGTGGAGGAGATCGCCGACCTGATCGGCACCATCCCCTACGAAGTGGTCAGCGTCATCGGAAAGCGTGTTCCAAGGGTTTATTTCAGAGACGGCAAGGTTGTGAACGTGCTGAACTATCTGCTCTGAAAAAACCGCATCCGTTCAGAAAAATTTCCGGCGCATGTATAGGTCATATCGGAACGTGTAAAAATATTTCATGGGAGCGTAACCCAATTTTAATTTGCGATCCTTGACCCGTATCTCTATAATATTGGTAAAGGGGTCATGCATTGTAGAGGTTAATACGCTCTAAGGATGTGATGACCTATGCAGATTAGAAGAGGTGACATCTTCTATGCCGACCTGAGCCCGGTGGTTGGTTCGGAACAGGGAGGCGTAAGGCCGGTTCTGGTCATCCAGAACGATATCGGCAACAAGTACAGCCCTACGGTTATCATTTCAGCCATTACCTCACAAATGGACAAGGCAAGGCTTCCAACCCATATTCCGTTCAAGGGCGAGGCCTATGGACTCAGCCGGAACTCCGTCATCCTCCTGGAACAGGTGCGGACCATCGACAAGAGACGGCTGAGAGAGAAGGCGGGACATTTGGATGACAACCTGATGAGAAAAGTCGATCAAGCCCTCCGTACGAGCGTTGGACTGGCGAATACATACGTGCAGTAAAACCCGTGCGGAAGGTTCGGATAGAGGGGGACAAAAGATGAATCAAACAAGGGGAAGGATCGCATATCTGCTTTTTGCCGTGCTGTTTCTGCTGGTGGCCGTCATCTTTTCGCAGGCCGCCGGAGAACCGGGCAGCAGCAGTGACCCGCTTGTGACCAAGAGCTATGTGGACCAGCAAATCGCTCAGCTGGCCGCAAAAATCAACAGCTCCTCAGGCGGCAGCTCTTCTGGGAACGTCAATAATGCCACCGTTGAACAACTGAAAGCCGATGTGGGAGACCTGACCAGGTTCGTGGTGGATGCGCTGAGCGGTCTTCAGGAACTGAAGGACAGGGTTGCGGTTATTGAGAACGGCTTCACGGTCATTTCCATGAAAAAAGGGCAAACCCTGGTGCTTGGAGGCGGCTCGGAGGTCATCTTAAGGAGCGGACAAGCCACGGCTATCAGCGGCGAGAGCGGCACGCTGGTGGATGTGAGCGCCGGAAAGGATCTCAACAACGGCGTATCGGTTCCCGTCCAGCATCTGATCATCGCTCCCAAGGGCGACGGCAGGGGTCTCAAGATCACCGCCGACGCTTATCTGATCGTCAGGGGCGGATATACCATCAAATAACTGCATATCTGAAAACTGCTGTCCCAGAGTCAAAAATGATTCTGGGACAGTTTTTTATGCGGAAAACCGATTGTCAAACCATTATCCCTTCCACGTTGCAACAGGTTTACCCGGTTGAAAACACATGTCTATGTTTGTATAATATTGGTATAATCTATCATTTTTTCGTAAAACCCGCGCAACGGAAGGGGGTCGTGGCATGAAGATCACGAAAAGGAAATGGGGAGAGCATCATCCGCCGCTTTACTTCTACCGGGATGAGGACTCCGGCAGGCTCCTGGCACAGAACGACAGAAAGCAGGATTATACCGATACCCTGTTTAATGATATTGCGCAGGATACATTTGAAAGATCGCTGAGAAACCGGCTTTTGAAAACACCCGAAAAGGGAGACAAAAGATTCTACAGCAACGAGATCGTCAAGCTGGTGGAGAAACTGTGCCAGGGTGCGGATGTGGCGGAGATCATGAAAAGCATGGAGAGGAGCGAAAAGCTGCGCCCCAAGAATGAAAAAGAGATTAAAAATCTGAAAAAGCAATTGGACGGTACCCTTTCCGAATACGGTAAAAGGTATACCGCCCCAGAAGGCGCCATGACCCTCAACGATGCCTTGTTTTACCTGGTAGAAGGAAACCCTTTAAAGCAGGCCATGGCCAAAGCTGAACTGGGCAAAATCCGGGAGGCATTAATAAAGGAAAAGGAAAACCGCATCAACCGCGTCCGGTATTCCATCAAGAACAATAAAATACCGCTGAGAATCCAAGAGGATGGCGGCATTACACCCAATAATGACCGTGCGGCCTGGCTGCTGGGGCTCATGAAGCCGGCGGACCCGGCAAAAGGAATAACCGACTGCTACCCGCTCTTAGGCGAGTTGGAAGAAGTATTCGACTTTGACAAGCTGTCCAAAACGCTGCACGAAAAGATAAGCTGTTGCCAAGGCCGACCCCGTTCCATAGCCATGGCGGTCGATGAGGCCCTGAAGCAATATCTCCGGGAGCTTTGGGAGAAGTCTCCCTCGCGACAGCAGGATCTGAAGTATTACTTTCAGGCCGTACAGGAGTACTTTAAGGACAATTTTCCCATCCGGACAAAACGGATGGGCGCCCGCCTGCGGCAGGAATTGCTCAAGGATAAGACGTCCCTTTCCCGTCTGCTGGAACCCAAGCATATGGCTAATGCCGTTCGCCGCAGGCTGATCAACCAGAGTACCCAGATGCACATCCTTTATGGAAAGCTTTATGCATATTGCTGCGGGGAAGACGGCAGGCTTTTGGTAAACAGCGAGACGCTGCAAAGGATACAGGTCCATGAAGCGGTAAAAAAGCAGGCCATGACGGCCGTGCTGTGGTCCATATCCCGTCTGCGCTATTTTTACCAGTTTGAAGACGGCGATATCTTGAGCAATAAAAACCCGATTAAAGATTTCAGAGATAAATTTCTCAGAGACACGAATAAATATACCCATGAAGATGTTGAGGCCTGCAAGGAAAAACTGCAGGACTTCTTCCCGCTGAAAGAATTGCAGGAAAAGATTAAGGAGGATGCAAAAGGATTACAGGAAACAGACAATAAGCAGGCTGATACAACGGATTTCAAAGCGATCGGGCACATCGTCAGGGATGATCGGAAGCTCTGCAACCAGTTGCTGGCGGAGTGCGTTTCCTGCATCGGGGAGCTGAGACATCATATCTTTCATTATAAAAATGTGACCTTGATACAGGCGCTCAAAAGGATCGCCGATAAAGTGAAACCGGAGGATTTGTCTGTGCTCCGGGCCATTTACCTGTTGGACAGGAGAAACCTCAAAAAGGC
>Ga0116169_1000808_pt1 | contig 29719 bp, 23 predicted proteins | sample AD_UKC130_MetaG_FD_89796 | JGI IMG/M metagenome (GOLD analysis project Ga0116169, IMG submission 89796) | Active sludge microbial communities of municipal wastewater-treating anaerobic digesters from Canada - AD_UKC130_MetaG | ecosystem: Engineered > Bioreactor > Anaerobic > Digestate | place...
AGATCGGCCACGCGCTGCACGACCTGGATCCGGTGTTCGACCGGTTCTCCCGCGGCGCCGACCTGGCGGCACTGGCGGGCGTGCTGGGACTGGAGCGGCCTTTGCTGTGGCAGTCGATGGTGATCTGCAAGCAGCCGGGCATCGGAGGCGAGGTGCGCTGGCACCAGGACGCGACCTTCTTCGAAACCACGCCGATCAGCGTCACCACGTTCTGGTTCGCGCTGGAGGATGCCCACAGAGGAAATGGCTGCCTGTGGGTGCAGGCCACCGGCCATCGCGGGCCGCTGCGCGAGCGCTTCGTGCGGCGCGGTGACATCGCCACCATCGAGGCGCTGGACGCGACGCCCTGGCCGGAACTGGACGAAGCGGTTCCGGTCGAGGTGGCGGCCGGAACACTGGTCGTGCTGCATGGCCTGCTGCCCCATTACAGTGCCGCCAATCGGTCGGACCGCTCCCGGTACGCCTATACCCTGCATGCCACCGATGCGCGAACCATCTATTCGCCGCAGAATTGGTTACAGCGCGATGCGGGTTTGCCGCCACGCGGATTCGTGTGATCATGACAAGGTCATAGTCAGGATGCTCCCCATGCGTATTCGCCTTTTTGTCATCGCCGGCCTGATGGCGGTTGCGGGTGTTGGCCATGCGGCCGAAGAATTCATCTATACCGTGCAGCCGGGGGACCATCCATGGAACATCGCGCAGCGCTATTTGCGGGACACCACCGATGCGCTGCGGCTGATGCGCCTGAACCGCATCACGAATGACCGCACGGTGCCGCCCGGAACCCGGCTGCGCATTCCCGCGCAATGGCTCAAGCTCGAGGCCACGGCAGTGCGGCTGATGGCCTTGCATGGTGAGGCGACGATCACCCGGGGCGATGGCGCCAGCCGGGCGGCCCGTTCCGGCGAAGACGTGGCGGCCGGTTCGCGGGTGCGCACGGGTGAGCGCTCCAGCGTGATGCTGGTTTTTGAAGACGGGTCCCGCGTGCTGATGCGCCAGGCCTCCGAACTGCGGGTGGTGCGCTCGGACAAGCGCGCGCTCGGCGGCGGTGTGCTGGTGACGCTGGAGCTGGTGCGGGGCGGGCTCGAGAACATGGTCATACCGCGTACCAGCCCTGACAACCGTTTCGAGATCCGTTCGCCGGCGGCAGTGGCGGCGGTGCGTGGCACCCGTTTCCGCGTCAATGCCGGTGACGACCGCACCTGGACCGAAGTCCTCGAAGGTGCGGTGGATGTCGACAATCCCGCAGGCCAGGTACAGGCCAGGGCCGGCCAGGGAACGGTCGCCCAGTTGGGCCGTGCGCCACAGCCGCCCGAACCTCTGCTTGCCGCGCCCGACCTCTCGGCGCTGCCGTCCCGGCTGGAGCGGCTGCCGATCGACTGGCCGCTGGCACCGGTGCCCGGCGCGGTGCGTTACCGGACACAGCTGGCGCCGGATGCCGGCTTTACGACCATCGTGTCGGACGAAGTGAGCGCGGCGCCGCGGGCCCGGGTGCTCGACATTGCCGACGACAACTATGTGATGCGGGTGCTGGCCATTGCCGCGGATGGGCTCGAAGGGGTTGCGGCCGAACGCCCGGTGCAGGTGTATGCACGGCCGGTGGCGCCGCTGCTGATCAGCCCGCCACCGGCCGCCGAGACCACGATGGTCCGACCGCAGTTTCGCTGGACGCAGCCCGATGCCGGCTGGAGCTATCGGCTTGAGCTTCGGCGCTCGGAAGATCTGTCCGTGGCACCGCTGCATGTGCAGACCAGCAGCAGCGCCAACGGCACGGCGCTGGACATCGACCTGACGCCAGGCCGGTATTTCTGGCGGGTCGCATCGGTCGTGCCTGCGACAGGCCGGCAGGGGCCGTGGGGAGACTTGCAGGCGTTTCGCCGTGTGCTGCCAAGCCCTGAAATGGAGCCGGCGCAGGTCGAGCCTGGCAATGTAACGGTGCGTTGGCCTGCGCTGCCCCATGCACGCACCTACGATCTGCAACTGGCGCGCGACGACGGTTTCGAGCAACCGCTGCTCGACGTCCGCCCCGCGGCGGTGCAGTACCAGATACCGAGCCTGGCGCCGGGAAGCTACCGCTTGCGGCTGCGGTCGGTCAGCGAGGATGGTTTTGCCGGCCCCTGGGGCCAGGTGCAGTCCTTCGTGGTGCCCGAGCCCGCCCCGCCTGAGCCGAACCCGTGGCGCAAGCTGCTGCTGGTGTTGCCCGTGCTGGTGATCCTGGGCCTATGAACCCGCCGGGCCACGGCACGTCGCTGCAGACCGGTTCCATGGTCCATTGGCGGCAGACGCCGTGGTCACGCCTGCTGGTCCCGATGTGGACGGCACTTGCCGTCGTTGCCCTGCTGACCTGGGGCAGACCCGCCGCCGTCGCTCGGTTGGACCTGCTGGCATACGACGTCATGTTGCCGTCGCATCCGCGTGCGGCCGACGCTGCGGTGGTTCTGGCGATCGACGATGAGAGCCTGGCCCGGCTGGGTCGATGGCCGTGGTCACGCGCGGTGCATGCGCAGTTGCTGGACCGGCTTGCTGAGGCGGGCGTGCCGGTGGTCGGATTCACGGTCTTGTTTTCGGAGCCCGAGGCGGGTGGCGGCGCGGACGACGGGGCGCTGGCACAGTCGATGCGACGCCAGGGTGGCGTGGTCCTTCCGCTGGCGCCGCAGCAACAGGTCGATGGCACCATCGTCAATGGCCTGCCGACACCCGTGTTGCGTGCCGCCGCGGCCCGGCTGGGCCATGTGGATGCCGAGATCGATCTGGACGGCCAGGTGCGTCGCATCTATCTGCAGGCAGGTGCCGGCACGGCGCAGTTTCCCGCTTTTGCCCTGGCCTTGCTGCAGCAGTATCGACCGCAAGGGGTTCCCGCGGTGCTGTCGGGTTTGCGCGCCGCATCGGGTGCGCCGTCTGCGGACAGTGCCATGCGGTGGCTGCGCGACTTCGAAGTCCTGCTTCCCCGCACGGACCGTGCCGAGCCCATCAGCATTGCCAGACTGCTGGATACACCTGACCTGTTGCAGCAGTTGCGCGGGCGCCTGGTGATCGTCGGCGTGTCTGCGTCCGGACTCGGAGGCGAGCTGGCCTCTCCGTTGGCGGGCACGCGGTCCAACATGCCGGCGGTTCAGTTGCACGCGCAGGCCTTTGATGCCCTGCGCGCCGGCACGCTGATCGTCCCGGCATCGCCAGGCGCATGCATGGTGTTCGGTTTTGCACTTTGCGGTGCGCCCTTGCTATGGTCGGTTGCCGGTCGCAGGCGCTTGCATCCCTGGTGGATGGCGGGTACGGTCGTGGCCCCCGTGATGGTCAGCGCGGCGCTGTTGTACGGTTTGCAGATCTGGTTTGCGCCGTTTGCGAGCACGCTCGCTCTGGTGGTGGCCGCAGGCGTCTGGCTGGGTTCACATGTGCGCGAGAACAGCCGCAGCCTGATCCGGACACAGCAGCATGCCATGGCCACGCTGGAGGCCATTGGCGACGGCGTCATTGCCGTCAACATGCATTCGAGCGTCGTGTATGCGAATCCGGTGGCCCTGGAACAGATGGGTGCAGGCGAGCTGGTCGGCAAGCCGTTGGCAAGTGCGCTGCGACTGGATACCGACAGCCTGGCGATGCTGGGTGCGGCAGTGGATGAATGCCTGCACCGCGCCCGCGAAGTGCGCCCGGAGCATTTCCTGTGCCTGCCCTCTGTCGACGATGCGAATCGCAGCCTGCGCGCCAGTGTCAGCCCCTTGCGCGACCCGGACAATCGGCTCGAAGGCGCGGTCATCGTGATGTCGGACGTCACCGACACCGTGGCCAGTGCCAACCGGCTGCGCCATGCCGCGACCCACGATGCCCTGACCGGCCTGCCAAATCGCACCATGCTGCACGAGCGCCTGAGCCTGGCACTGGCGCGCACACAGCGGATTTCCAGCACGATTGCCATTCTCTTTCTGGACCTGGACCGGTTCAAGCGCATCAACGACAGCCTGGGCCACAGCCATGGCGATGAAGTGCTCAAGGAGACGGCGCGCCGTCTCAGTGCGATCTGCCGCAGCACCGACTTCGTCGTGCGCTGGGGTGGCGACGAGTTCGTGGTCGTGATGGAGGATGTGTCGGGCCCCGAGGCCGTGGCGGCCACAGCCTCCAAGTTGATTGGTGCGCTGGGCGAGGACGTCGACGTCCATGGCGTGCGCGTGACCAGCAATTGCAGTGTCGGCATCGCGCTGGCGCCACAGGACGGCATCGATATCGATGGCCTGCTGGCCAAGGCCGATACGGCGATGTACCGGGCCAAGTCGCATCCCGATGCGGGATTCCACTTCTATTCGTCGGAGCTGAAGGTCTGGACGCGTGAGCGACTGGCGCTCGAGGTGGAGTTGCGTCACGCCCTGCGCGAGGATCAGTTCGAGCTGCACTACCAGCCGCAGTTTCGGCTGAATGACGGCGCGCTGGTCGGTTTCGAGGCCTTGCTGCGCTGGCGGCGCGCGCCGGACACGCTGGTGCCGCCGGCGGAATTCATCGGCGTCGCAGAGGAGTCCGGGCTGATCGTCGAGATCGGCGCCTGGGTGGTCTCGCGCGCCACCGACGATATTGCAAAGTGGATCGCCGACGGTCTTCAGGCCATGCCGGTGGCGGTAAACGTGTCCGCGCGCCAGTGCGTCAACCGCAACATTGTCGAGGTCGTGCGATCGGCACTGGAAAACTCGCGCATTCCGCCGGCACTGCTGAAACTGGAGCTGACGGAGACCACCGCCATGACCGACGCGGCGCGGGTGATCGAGTTGCTGGGCGAAATCAGCGCCATGGGTGTGCGGATCTCCGTGGACGATTTCGGAACCGGGTACTCGTCGCTGGCCTATCTCAAGCGCTTTCCGATCAGCGAGCTCAAGATCGACCGCTCCTTCGTGCAGGACGTCACGACCGATGCGGAGGATGCGGCCATTGTTCGCGCGACCATCGTGCTGGCGCACGAGCTGGGCATTCAGGTGGTCGCCGAAGGTGTCGAGAACGACGCGCAAAAGGCCTTCCTGCTCGCACAGTCCTGTGACATCGTGCAGGGCTTTCTGTGTGGCCGGCCGCAACCGCTGAGCGCCACGACGCCACTGCTGTAGCGCAGGCCTACAATTTCAATCCCTGATTCGCGTGTTGGCCGTTGCAGAAGGCTTGCCGCACATTGCCCGAGACGGCAGGAGATTGTGTATGTCCGAGACGATATCCAGTTCCGACGACAAGCGCGCCGAGTTGCGCAAGGCGGCGTTGGAGTACCACGAGTTTCCCAAGCCGGGCAAGATTGCGGTGACCGCCACCAAGCAGCTGATCACCCAGAGGGATCTGGCGCTCGCCTACTCGCCTGGCGTTGCGGCGGCATGCGAGGAGATCGTCAGCGATCCGAACAATGCGTTCAAGTACACCAGCCGCGGCAATCTGGTGGCGGTCGTGACCAATGGCACGGCGGTGCTGGGATTGGGGGATATCGGGCCCCTGGCAGCCAAGCCGGTGATGGAGGGCAAGGCCGTCCTGTTCAAGAAGTTCGCCGGCATCGACGTGTTCGACATCGAGATCAACGAGAAGCACGATCTGGACAAGCTGGTCGACATCATCGCGTCGCTGGAGCCGACATTCGGCGGCATCAATCTGGAGGACATCAAGGCGCCGGATTGCTTCTACGTGGAGCGCAAGCTGCGCGAGCGCATGAACATCCCGGTGTTCCATGATGACCAGCACGGCACGGCGATCGTCGTGGGTGCGGCCCTGCTCAATGGCGTGAAGGTCGTGGGCAAGGACCTGAAGAAGATCAAGCTGGTCACTTCGGGCGCGGGGGCCGCTGCGCTGGCTTGCCTGAACCTGCTGCTCAAGCTGGGCCTGCCGCGCGAGAACATCTTCGTGACCGACCTGGCCGGGGTGGTCTACGAGGGGCGTACGGAGTTGATGGACGAGGACAAGCGCGGATTCGCCCAGCCAACCGCAGCCCGGACCCTGGCCGAGATCATCGAAGGTGCCGACGTCTTTCTGGGCCTGTCTGCCGGTGGTGTGCTGAAACAGGACATGGTGCGCAAGATGGCCTCCAAGCCCTTGATCTTCGCGCTGGCCAATCCGAACCCCGAGATCACGCCCGAGGACGTCAAGGCCGTCCGCGACGACGCCATCATGGCCACTGGACGTACCGACTATCCGAACCAGGTCAACAATGTCCTGTGTTTCCCGTACATCTTTCGCGGGGCACTCGACGCTGGAGCCTCGACCATCACCGACGAGATGGAGATCGCGGCAGTGCAGGCGATTGCCGAGCTGGCGCAGGCCGAGCAAAGCGAGGTGGTGGCGGCCGCGTATGCGGGGCAGCAACTGGCGTTTGGCCCGCAATACCTGATCCCCAAGCCCTTCGATCCGCGCCTGATGATGAAGATTGCCCCGGCGGTGGCGCAGGCCGCGGTCGACAGTGGCGTTGCGCTGCGGCCGATCCAGGACATGCAGGCCTACCGTGACCGCCTGCAGAGTTTTGTCTACGCATCGGGCAACACGATGCGCCCGATATTCGCCGCCGCCAAGAGCGCGACACGCAAACGCGTCGCATACAGCGAGGGTGAGGAGGAACGCGTGCTGCGCGCCTGCCAGATCGTCGTTGACGAAGGACTGGCCCGCCCGACGCTGATCGGCCGGCCGGCGATCATTGCGCAGCGGATCGAGAAGTTCGGCCTGCGGCTGCGCGAGGAACTGGACTACGACGTCGTCAATGTCGAGCACGATGCACGCTACCGCGACTTCTGGCAGACCTACCACCGCATGACCGAGCGTGTGGGCGTGACCCAGCAGATGGCCAAGATCGAGATGCGTCGGCGCCTGACGCTGATCGGATCCATGCTGCTGCACAAGGGGGATGTGGATGGCCTGATCTGCGGCACCTGGGGTACCACGACCATGCACCTGAGCTACATCGACCAGGTCATCGGCAAGCGCAAGGGGGGCAGCCCCGGAACGCCGCAGGACGTGCCGGTGTATGCATGCATGAATGGCTTGATGCTGCCGGACCGGTTTGTCTTTCTGGTGGACACCCACGTCAATTACGATCCGAGCCCGCAAGAGCTGTGCGAGATCACGGCCATGGCCGCGGAAGAAATGGTTCGCTTCGGACTGCAGCCCAAGGTGGCACTGCTGTCACATTCCAATTTCGGCAGCAGCAACCAGCCGACGGCCGTCAAGATGCGCCGTACGCTGGAGCTGCTGCGCGAGCAGGCACCCTGGCTCGAGGTGGATGGGGAGATGCATGGTGATCTGGCGCTGGATGGTGCGGCGCGCTCCCGCCTGATGCCCAACAGCACCTTGACCGGAAACGCCAACCTGCTGGTCTTGCCCAACATCGATGCCGCCAATATCGCCTACAACCTGCTCAAGACGGCGGCCGGCGGCAATATCGCTATCGGCCCTGTGCTGCTGGGCGCAGCCAGTCCGGTACATATATTGACGGCCAGTACGACGGTCCGCCGCATCGTCAATATGACGGCCCTGACGGTTGCCGACGCAAATGCCAATCGGTAAACCTTTGCCGATAAGCATGCACTGACTTTCCCTCGACTTGCTGCGTCGCACAAGATGCCCGCTTTTTGTGCAGGCACTTGCAATTTGAAGGCGAATAGGCGACACTACGTTCCGAACGATTTACGGGTTAACCCTCGGTTCTGGAGCGTAGTTGCATGGCGCCTGTCAGAGGAATTAAGTTAGTACTCACTGGCTTAACAATTGCGGCAGCGCTGTTCTCAGGTCTAGTTGGTGCGAGGACGCCGACAGATGCACCAGATAGGGTCGCGCCGATCTCGATTTCCGCGATTCCGTATCCAGGTGCCCAGACTTATGAACTGATTGCACGCGGGGGCCCTTTTCCCTACGAAAAGGATGGAACGGTATTTGGCAATCGTGAGCGCTTGCTTCCGATCAAGCGGAGGGGCTACTACCGTGAATACACCGTGGAAACGCCAGGGTTGAGCCATCGGGGTACCCGCAGAATCGTCTGTGGTGGAGCACCGAAGAAGCCGGATGTCTGTTACTACACGGCCGATCACTATGCGAGCTTTCGCGTGATCGTGCGATAGATTTTTGTTGGAAGTGAATATGTCTTATCTAGAGAATGAAACGGGAATGGATATGCCACCAACGCGTCAGGAAACCGAGGTGCCATTGCGCGGTGTTCGAAGCAACATCGTGCAATCGATCCGGGCCTTCCGGGTTCAGGATCTTCAGGATGCCGCGCGTAGCCTGGGTCACCACTTTCTGTACGCGAACCTGGCCGAGGCACAGTCCAAGCAGGATGTCCTCGACATGATCGGGCAGCAATTTACCTTGCCAGCCCATGTCGGCAAGAACTTCGATGCCTTGTACGACAGCATGACCGATCCGGTCCACAAGTCGGGTCCTCAGCCTGGCTTCGTTGCCGTGCTGGAGCATATTCCTGCCAACACCAAGTTCGACAAGGAAGCGCGCGAGCAACTGCTCGACATCTTCCGGGATGCGGCTGACTACTGGGGAGATCGGAAGATACCGTTCCGATGTTTCTATTCTTTTCTGTAGCCCGTTCTGCACAAACCAGCCAAGCAGAACGGGCTAACGAGGCAAAGAGCGAGACCCAAGGCACGCAAGCGCTGTCGGGTATCCATCTGACGACCGAGTCGGGCGAGAAGATGCCGACCGACAAATTGTTGGATGTATCGCCACTGGCGCTGCGCATGAGCAGCCCATTCAACGCCGAATACTGGTTGGCCACGGCCTGACCCGTAAAGTCTACCGGCCGTGACAGGCCGGTTCCCTATGCATGAAGCCCGTCCTGGTGACGGGCTTTATTGTTTGTCCACCGCCTGCGCCAGGGCAATGTACTGCGCTACGGGCACTTCTTCGGCGCGCCGCTGCACATCGAAGTCGCCGGCGAACTGCCGATCCTCGAGCCACTTTCCCAGCGAGTGCCGCAACAGCTTGCGCCGCTGGCTGAACGCGACCTGCACCAGTTGGCTGAGCAATGGCAGCTTGACCTGTGGGGCATCCGTGCGTGGCACCATGCGCACCACGGCGCTGTCCACCCGTGGAGGTGGCGTGAAACTCTCGGGTGGCACGTGCAGGATATTCTCCATGGCATAGCGCCACTGCAACATCACACTCAGGCGACCATAGGCCGCTGTGGCAGGGTTGCCGACCATCCGGTCGACGACTTCCTTCTGCAACATGAAGTGCTGATCCTGCACGCAGTGGACGTGGTCCAGCAGGTGAAAGAGGATGGGCGTCGAAATGTTGTACGGAAGATTGCCGACGATTCGCAGTTTGACCGGTGCGCCGCCGTCGGGCGTATTGCCTTGACGGCCCAGCCCGGATTGCGCCAACTCCGAAAAATCCACTTTCAGCACATCGGACTCGATGACGGTAAGGTCATTGCGCAAGCGCAGCCGAGCCGCCAGGTCACGGTCGAGTTCGATCACTGCCAGGTGGCCCAGCCGCTCCACCAGCGGCTGGGTCAAGGCACCCAGGCCAGGGCCGATCTCGATGACAGGTTCTCCCGGATGCGGCGCAATGGCGTCCACGATGGCACCGATGATGCCGCCGTCATTCAGGAAGTGCTGGCCGAACCGCTTGCGAGGTGCATGGGACCCGGTGCCCAACCCGCTCTTGCGCTCGCGGCTTTTGATGCCGGCAGCTGTTGAAGCCTTGTGGGCACGTGCCATGTCGCCGCTCAGCCCGGTGGCTCGCGCATGTCGACGTAGGCCCTGGCCCGCAATTCACGACTCCAGGAAAGGTAGGCTTCGTCGTATTTCTTCTCGCGCAGCAATGCACGAACGGCTTCGCGCTGCTCACGGGCACTCAACGCAGTGGTCCTGCGCTCCTGAACCTGGATCAGATGCACTCCGAACCGAGACACCAGCGGTGGGCTGATGTCGCCAGGCTGCAGCTTTTCCATGGCTCCCTCGAATTCGGGAACGAACTGTCCGGGGACAGCCCAACCGAGATCACCGCCTTGCGCTGCACTGCTGTCCTGTGAGAACTCCTTGGCAGCCGCTTCGAAACTGATCTGACCGGAGACGATTTTCTGGCGCAGCTCCGCGAGTTTGGCGGTGGCAGCGGCTTCGCTCAAAGCGGCTGTGGGGCGCAGGAGAATGTGGCGGGCCCGCGTCTGTGACACGCTGGTTGCCGGACCACCGGCACTGCGCTTCTCGATCAATCGCAACACATGCAGACCGGCTCCGGAACGAACGGTGGTCATTGCGCCAGGCTGCAAATTCTGTACCGCGTCGACGAAGAGTTGCGGATAGCGGTCAACCGGACGCAGCCCAAAGACGCCGCCCTCAGCCGCATCGGGGGCCTGAGACAATTCGCGCGCCAGTTTGGAAAAATCCTCACCGGCCCTCACCTTCTCAATGATCTGCTGCGCCTTCGCCTGGGCCGCCGCCACCTGCGCTGGCGTCGCCGACTCCGGCAGGGCAAGCAGGATATGCGCAATGTTCACGTCTGCCAACGCGCCGCCACTCTCCCGCTGCTGATCCAGCAGGTACCGGTCGATGTCCAGCTCCGACACCTTGATGCGTTGCCCCACCTCCCGTTCGCGTACCCGCGACAGCAACATCTGGTCGCGCAGATTGCTGCGGAACTGGGCCCGGGAGATGCCGTCGGCACTCAGTCGGCGGTACATCTCTGCCGTATCCACCTGGTTCTGGCGGGCGATCGACTGCTCGGCCTCGTCGATCGCGAATTCCTCGACCCTGATCCCCGACTCGCGCGCGAATTGAATCTGCGTGCGGTCGCTGATCAGCCGCTCCAGCGCCTGCTCGCCCAGCAGCTCCGCGGAGGGAATGGGCTGTTGTTGCTGGCTCAGGAACTGCGCCATGCGTTGCATCTCCTGGCGTACCTGCAGATTGGTGATCGGCTCGGAGTTGACGACGGCCACAATATAGTCGGACGCGCGTTGCGAGGAAGGTGGCGTACCCGCCGCAACTGGCGCCGACCCACCCGGCAGGCGCAGCCCCTGCGCCTGCACCGGCAAGTGCCCAAGGACAATGAGCGTCGCCAGCAGGGCCGGACGCATGTAACCAGAATTCATGTGGGATCCAACATCAATCGTAATTGCTGAACCTGCTGGGACTGGAACTGGTCTCCCGCAGGAACTGGTAGCGCGGAATGCTTTGTTTCAGGGTTTCCAGCGGACTGGAGCCCAGACGCGAAAAACCGACGAATTCCAGCTGGAACAGGATGCGGTTGCTGGCGCTCGAGGTGCTGGTCGAGGTGCGGTCCAGCACCACCCGGCCCAGCCAGCAGCCGCCGTCGTATTCGAACCCGAGGACGGAATCCACCAGCTTTCCATCGCGCATGCTGAAGTTCATGCGACCCACGGTATACCAGCGACCCGCACCCTGGCCCTGGCCGGCGCCCAGGTCCTGCCCCCGGTCGCCCCACAGGTCGTTGATCGGCCATTGCCATGCGACGTCGAGCTGTTCACTTGAGCCGCGTTGATAGCGGTAGGCTGCGTTGAGCACCCGGTAATTGCCTGGGCTGTAGCGTCCGCCGATGGTGGAACGGGTCGTGCGATGGGTATCCCAGTCGAACTGCACGGTCGAATCAAATGACCAACGGGAATTGAGGTTCACACTCGCACCGATCAGTATGTCGCTCAATCCCTTTTTCAGCGCAGTCTCGCCCGGCAAGATCACGCGCTGGTCCTTGAACAGCACGCGCTGCGCAATGCCGAAGTTGGCCGCCTCGGCGCCACTCTCCGGGTCAAGCAGCCGGGTGGACACGCCCATCGTCAGCGTGTTGCTGTCGGAAATGCGGTCGTTGCCGACGAAGGCGTTCTCCGTATAAATGCTGGCGAAGTTGAAGTCACTGCGACCGGAGTCGTAGTTCGGCAGTGCATTCTGACTGCGGTACGGCGTCAGCACGTAGAACGCGCGGGGCTCCAGCGTCTGCCGAAACGCCCGGCCGAAGAACTGGGTATCACGCTCGAACACCAGGCCACTGTCCAGGCTCAGCGTCGGCAGCACCCTGCTGGCGGACATGGCCCCGGTGCTCAGCGCTGAATTGAACTGGTAGTTGGTCGCGTGCAGGCGCAACTTGGGCGTGATGAACCCAGACGGCGATACCCACGGACGGGAAACCTCGAATGCCGTATACATGCGGCTGCCGTTGGGCTGCCCGGTGAGCGTGCTGTCGGAGTTGAAGCGCGTGGCATCGGCATCCACCGACATGTCAAAGCCATTGAGGTTGGATCGCGCGTACCGCATGGCCAATTGGGGCATGCGGTCGTAGGGCGGCACGATGGGTGAGGTCACGTCCTGCAGCGTTTGCCATTTGAGCATGCGCAAGCTAGTCGAAAAGTAGCCGCGGGACCAGGAAAGACTCAGATCATTGGGTAACAGGCGCTGCGTCAGTCCCGGGCTCACGCGCGTGAAATCGCGCCAGTAATTGTCGTCGCTGACCCGGTTGAGGGACAGGCTCATGCCCAGATTGCCAACCGACGCAAGTCCGGTTCGAAGCGTGCCGCTTTCGGTGAGCGAATAACCCCAGCGGTTCATGTCGCGCAGTTTGTCGCCGGGCATGAAGTTGCCGCGAAACTCACCCTTGTAATCCTCTTCCAAAAAACGGAACTCCGCACCCATGTCGATCCCGCGCTTGCTCATCACGGACGGCGAGAACGTCGCGTCGCGATTGGGCGCAATGTTCCAGTAATACGGTGCCGTGACCTCGATGCCGTTGACACTGTCCACGCCGAACGTCGGTGGCAACACGCCGGACTTGCGCTTGCTGCTCAGCGGGAACGAGAAGGATGGCACCGGCAGCAGCGGAACGCCCTTGAAGCTGAGCACTGCGCTCTCCGCCTGGCCCACATCTTCTTCGTTGTCGACGCTGATGCTGGCGGCACGGATGATCCAGTCCGGCATCCAGCTGGGTCCGCCGCGCTTGCAGGTCGTGAAGGTCGCATTGCGGATGATGGCGCGCTTCTCGTCGATGAAGTCCACCCGTTCCGCTTCGCCGTGTCCCTGGTTCTTGAGCAACTGGTAGCGGGGATTGCGGAAGAAGCCTTCGAAGGACTCGACCTTGAGCTCCAGTTCCGGCCCTTCGTAGATATCACCTGCCCGATTGATGCGCACGTTCCCGCGGGCCTTGGCCAGGTCATCGGGTTGGTAGTAGTCCAGCCGGTCGGCGCGAATCACCATGTCGCCACGGCGCAATTCGGCGTCACCCTCGAGCACGGTCTCCAGGTCGGTGCGCGAGGACATGCGGTCGCCAGTGACAAAGCTCGGCTGCCCGTCCCGGTCACCCCGCGCAATGGCGTCGCGCAGCAGGCGGCTGCTCTTGAGTTGCAGCGGTGCCGCGTCCGGGACGGCCTGCGCCAGTGCGGCCGTCGTAGACAGGCAGGCGCCGGCTGCCAGCAGCACCAGATCCAGCGCGACCTGCGATCGGGTCGCAGTGGTGGCCTTGCATCCTGGCTCAAGCTTCGAACAGCGCATGGGGGAAGACAGGTTGGATTTCTGGAATGTCAGGGCGGCCCGCGGCAGGCGGGTTTGTAGAATGGATTATCCATGAGCAACACCGCCAATCCCGCCAGCCCGTCGCAACCCGCCCTGGCCGCAGTTATCTGGGCCGATACCGGCCGAAAAGCCGCGTGTGACGCCTGGTTGACCGAGGTCGGCCCGCAGCATGGCCTGGTGCCCGCCTCCTTGCGACTGGCATCGGCGGACGCCAGCTTTCGCCGCTACCTGCGCATCGACAGCGCCCAGGGTAGCCGCATCATCATGGACGCGCCACCCGACAAGGAGGACTGCCGGCCCTTTGTACGCATCGCCGGGATGATGGCGCAGGCGGGACTGAAGGTTCCGCAAGTGCTGGCGTGGGAGCAGACCCACGGCTTTCTGTTGCTCGACGATCTGGGTCTGCAGACCATGATGCAGGCGATCGACCCCGAGCACCCCGAGGCCAATCTGGCCCTGTATATGCAAGCCGTCGATGCGCTGGTGCTGTGGCAGAAGGCCTCGCAGGAGGGTGTGTTGCCGCCATATGACGAAGCCCTGCTGCAGCGTGAACTTGGCCTGTTTCCGCAGTGGTATCTGCAGCAACACCGCGCCATCACCCCTGATACGAAGATGGCGGCCACACTGGCGTCCAGTTTCGAGCTGATCGTGCGGGAAAACCTGTCCTGGCCCAAGGTGTACGTGCACCGCGACTTCATGCCGCGCAACCTGATGATGCCGGTGCCGGCGCACGCAGGGGCCGTTGCCGACCCGCGGCTTGGCGTGCTGGATTTCCAGGATGCCGTTCATGGACCGATCACCTACGACATCGCCAGCCTGATGCGCGATGCGTTTCTGAGCTGGGACGAGTCTTTCGTGCTCGATGTCACTGTGCGGTATTGGGAGAAGGCGCGTGCGGCCGGATTACCGGTGGGCGAGGATTTCGGTGCGTTCTACCGTGGCGTCGAATGGATGGGCTTGCAGCGCCATCTGAAGGTGGCCGGTATCTTTGCGCGGCTGAGCTTGCGCGACGGCAAGCCGCAGTATCTGGCCGATACGCCGCGCTTCATTGCCTACATCCGGGCGACATGCGCGCGCTACCGGGAACTCAAACCCCTGCTGCGGCTGGTCGATCAGGTTGAGGGCATCGAAGCGCAAGGTGGTTATGCCTTCGGCCGCGTCTAGGCGGCGCCCGTATTCCTCCGAGCGGGCCGTCTGATGGCGCGCGGACCGCGTTTTCACTGCCCCGTGCCATTGGCGCCGGGCATGACACTGGAGCTGCCAGAGGGTGCGGCGCGCCATGTCCAGGTATTGCGCCTGCAACCGGGGGCCACCATCTGCCTGTTCGGTTCGGGGTCGCCGGAGCTGACCGGTGGCGAATTCACCGCCACGGTGCTGGCGATGGGCCGCCAGACGGTACAGGTTCAGGTGGGAGCCCACGACCCGATCGAGCGGGAGGCCGGCCGCGACATGCACCTGGCCATCGGCATGCCGGCCAACGAGCGCATGGACTGGCTGGTCGAGAAGGCGACCGAGTTGGGTGTTGCCAGCATCCAGCCCCTGATGACCGAACGCACCGTGGTGCGACTGGATGAGGCACGTGCGCGCAAGAAGCTGGCGCATTGGCAGAGCATTGCCATTGCCGCGTGCGAGCAATGTGGCCGCAACCGGGTGCCGGTGATCCATCCGGTGCTGCCGCTGCCACGCTGGATCGCGCAGCAGCGCACGACAGCACAGGCACCGGACACCGTGGCGCTGGTGTTGTCATTGCAGCCGCAATCGCAGCCGCTGCGTGAATGCAATCTGATGTTGCCCTCCGGACGTGCGCAAGCCGTGACGTTTCTTTGCGGGCCCGAAGGGGGGTTGAGCGTGCCCGAAGAGTCGCTGGCCCTGTCTGGCGGACACCGGCCAGTCTCGCTCGGGTCACGGGTGCTGCGTTCGGAAACAGCGGCTCTGGCGGCACTTACACTGCTCGCATGAACCGAAACCTCGCACTGCTGGCGGCCTGCCAGGGTTTGCTGCTGACCAACAACATCATCTTCATCGCCATCAACGGCCTGATCGGGTTCAGCCTGGCGCCGCTGGGATGGATGGCGACCTTGCCGGTGATGGGATACGTTGTCGGCGGTGCCTTGAGCACACCGCTGGTCGCACGCACGCAGGCCGCCTGGGGGCGCAAGGTTTCGTTTCAGATCGGGTTGCTGGTGGCGCTGGTGTCGGCCTTGCTGTGCGCATATGCGGTGATTACACACAGCTTCTGGCTGCTGGTGACCGCGACCGTGATTGCGGGCTACTACAACGCCAACGGCCAGTTGTACCGGTTTGCGGCCGCAGAACTGGCGGCGCCGGCCTTTCGCGAAAAGGCGATCTCGCTGGTGCTGGCCGGCGGTCTGATCGGTGCGGTGCTCGGCCCGTACATCGCCACCCATGCCAAGAACATGACCGGCACGCCCTTTGTGGGTGCCTATCTGGCATTGACCGTAGTGGCCGTGATTGCCATGGCGCTGATGGCGGTCATGACGTTTCCGCCGGTACCCGTCAAGGTCGCAGGTGCACCCCGGGGCCGACCCATGCTGGAGATTCTGCGCCAGCCGGTCTTCATCGTGTCGACGCTGGGTGCCGCCCTGGGTTATGGCGTGATGAACCTGTTGATGGCTGCGACGCCCTTGGCCATGCAGGTCTGCAACCTGCCGTTCGAGGATGCCGCACTGGTGCTGCAATGGCATGTGATCGGCATGTTTGCGCCCGGATTCTTCACTGGCCATCTGATTCGCCGCTTCGGAACCCTGCAGATCATGGCTGTCGGTGTGGCGCTCAACGCCATCTGTATCCTGATCGCCTTGTCGGGCGTGGAACTGCACCAGTTCGTCATATCGCTGTTCCTGCTCGGCGTCGGCTGGAACTTCCTGTTCACCGGCAGCACCACCTTGTCACTCAAGGCGTATCGGCCGGAGGAAAAGGACCGGGCCCAGGCTGCGATCAATTTCGCTGTCTTCGGTGTGATGGCGCTGACCTCGTTTGCGTCCGGTGCGCTGGTCACGACGCAGGGCTGGCGGCTGCTCAATCTGGGTTCTCTGGTCCCGGTCGGCCTGACGGCCGCCGGACTGGTCTGGCTGGTACGCAGCAAGTACTACGCCCAGAGCCGTTAGGCGTGATCCTTTACAAAGCCGGCGAGCCAGGCCGCTGCGGAGCAGTTAAGCTGGATCATTTGAACGGTCATCGAAGGAGAACATCAGATGGGACTGCTTGATTCGGTTTTGGGCGCCATGAATGGCAATAACAACAACAATGCCAGCGCACAAGGTGGCGCCGGACTCGCGGGCATGCTGGGCATGCTGGCGAGCAACCCCCAGGTGATGCAGGCCATCATGGGTCTGCTCAGCAACGATGGCAACCAGGGGGGCCTCGCCGGGCTGATGGCCAGGTTTCAACAGGCGGGCCTGGGCGAACAGGTCCAGTCCTGGGTCGGCAGTGGCGACAATCTGCCAGTGTCGGGTGACCAGATGGCGCAGGCTCTGGGTGGCGACACCTTGTCCAGCCTGGCCACGCAGATGGGCACCAGCCAGGGTGATGCGGCCCAGCAACTGTCACAACTGTTGCCCGAGCTGATCAACAAGCTCACGCCGGCTGGTCAGGCGCCGGCGAATGGCCTCGGAGGAAACGCGGATCTGATGGGAATGCTCGGCGGTCTGCTGGGCGGGCGCTGAGCGCCACCGGCAAGCTCTGGCGCAACGCGCTCAGAAGCGCGCGTCCAGCCAGGACCGGAGCTGGGCCAGCACCTGCTGGCGACCTGGTTCGGCCTCGTTGAAAATCTCGTGGTACAGGTCGTCGAAGCAGTGGGAGGTGACGACCGTATTCGGCGCAGCGCCGGCAAAGGCGCGGCTGCCGGCCGGATGGACCAGCTTGTCGGCGCCGGCGTACAGCAACAAGGTGGGCAAGCTCCAGGACGGCGCGGCGGCGATCGTGGCGGGCCCGCCATGGGCGATGAAAGCCGCCAGCCGGGCCGAGATCCGGTCGTGCACCAGCGGGTCTGCCTTGTAGCGGGCCACCACCTGGGGGTCGTGCGAAATGTAGTCCGGGTTCAGCCCGTTGCTGACACGCAGATTCGGCGCCAGCGGCGGCAATACTGCCAGCAACAACTTCTGGAACAGGTTCAGGCCTGGGTCCAGCGCCGGAGAGGACAGCACCAGCCCGTCGAGCTTGCGCATACCCAGTGAAACAAAACGTGCCGCCACCAGACCACCCATGCTGTGTCCCAGCACGATCAGCGGCGTGCGGTCATGCATCCGGGCGCGGGACTCGTCCACCACTTCGGCCAGGTCCTGCAGCAGCCGGTCGTCGCTGGGCAGCGCACCCCGCTGCCCCATCGACTCCCCATGGCCGAACTGGTCATAGGCGCGTACGGCAAATCCCCAACTGTTGAGCTCCTGGGCCAGCGCGTCGTAGCGCCAGGCATGCTCGCCCAGGCCATGCACGATCAGCACCACACCGCGGACCGGACCTTTTTGCAGCGGCCAGTCCATGACCACCAGGTTGGTACCGTCGCGCGCGGTCAGTGGACTCAGATTGGTTTCAGGCATGCACGGCAGCCCCGAGCGACAAGCGGCGTGCACTCATGGCAGGCTGGTGATGACCTTGGCCACGGCCGCGGTCAGCTTCTTCGCAAACGGCACATGCAGGAACTCGTTGGGGCCATGGGCATTGCTGCGCGGACCCAGCACGCCGCAGACCATCATCTGCGCGTCGGGAAAGCCACGTGCCAGCATGTTCATCAGCGGTATCGTTCCGCCTTGGCCGATATAGCCGCATCCGGCTCCGAAATGCGCTCTCGAGGCCGCATGCAATGCCGTCTCGAACCACGGCACCATCGCCGGAGCGTTCCAGCCGCTGGCGCAGTTCTGGGGCTCGAAGGTGACCCGGGCCTGGTAGGGCGCGCCATCCTCGAGCAAGGCCTTCATGTCCTGCACCGCCTGCGCTGCATCCACCAGGGGCGGCAGGCGCATGCTCAGTTTGAACGCCGTGTACGGTCGCAATACGTTCCCGGCGTCGGCCAGTGCCGGAAAACCATCGGCACCGGTCACGCTGAGGGTGGGCGTCCAGGTGCGGTTGATCAGCGCCTGCACCGGGTCGGTGGTGGTGGGAAGCACGAACGTGCGCGCGCCTTCGCAGTCGTAATGGGCCCAGGGGAAGCGGCGTGTGACCTCCTCGCCCAGGATGGCCGCGGTGGCCCGTGCCTGAGCCAGCCGCTCCGGGGGAACCTCGCAATGAAAACTGGCCGGCAGCAGGCGGCCGGTGGCGCTGTCCTCGAGGCGGTCCAGCACCTGGCGCATGATGCGAAAGCTCGAGGGCACGAGCCCCGACGCATCGCCCGAATGGATGCCCTCGGTCAACACCTCGACCTTGAGCGTGCCGCTGACCATGCCGCGCAAACTGGTGGTCAGCCAGAGCTGGTCGTAGTTGCCGGCGCCGGAGTCCAGGCAGACCACCAGCGCCACGTCTCCAAGGCGCGGGCGCAGGGCGTCTATGTAGGGCAGCAGGTCGCGCGAGCCGCTTTCCTCGCAGGTTTCGATGATGCCGACGATGCGCGGATGTGCGACACCCTGGGCCCTGATGGCCTGTACCGCGGCGACGCTGGCATATACCGCATACCCGTCGTCGGCGCCGCCGCGTCCGTACAGCCGCCCTTCCTCGTAATGGGGCGTCCACGGGCCCAGATCGTTGCGCCAGCCGGTGAACTCCGGCTGCTTGTCCAGGTGGCCGTACATCAGCACGGTCTGGCTGCTGTCGGCACGGGTGGCGTCGAGTTCGAAAAACAGCAACGGCGTACGCCCTTCCAGCCGGACGATCTCCAGCCGCAGTCCGGCGACCTTCTGCGCCTCGATCCACGTCGCCGCATTGCGCACCACGGTCTCCAGATGGCCGTGCTGTGCCCATTGCGCGTCGAACCCGGGTGACTTGGCGGGGATGCGGATGTAGTCCTGCAACTGGCCGACGATGTCGGCGTCCCACGCGGCGCCGGCATGGGCCAGCGCCCGGGCGTCATCAAGCAGGGCAGAGGGCATTTCCTTGTGCAGCGGGGCGTTCATGCAGCGTCCTTGTCGGTGAGACATCATCCTACCAAGTCCAGGCCGACTTTGACCCTCCTGTTCGCACAAAAGCTAGAGACGATAAAAGATTCGCGCGACACCTTCGAACACTTCCGCCTGGTCTGCGGACGCGACCCAGCGCTTGGCGGCGGCGTGCCAGGCTGCATAGTCGCCGGCGCATTCGAGGACCGGCCAGTCACTGCCCCACATCACCCGCGATGCACCGAAACGGGACAGCACGTGGCGGGCATACGGTGCGAGCATCTCGACCGGGGCCTGCGTCCCGGCTTCGTTCCACAGGCCGGACAATTTGCAGGCCACCTGGGGCATCTGCGCAAGCGGCTCCAGGGCGTCGATCCAATCCGAGCACTGGCCATGGGCGATGTCGGGCTTGGCCGCATGGTCGATCACGATGCGCAGCGCCGGATGGCGGCGGGCCAGCGCTGCGATGCGGGGAAGATGCACGGGCTTGACCAGCGCGTCGAATGCAAGCTCGCAGCGCAGCGTGGCCTCGAAGGCTGGCAGCAATGCATCCTGCAGGATCCAGTCCGGATCCGGGAGGTCCTGCAACATCGGTCGCAGTGCCTTGAGTTTGGGCTGCCGCGCGAGTTCGGCGATCCGCGCCGGCGCATCGTGCGCCAGCATGTCGACCCAGCCGACGACGCCGAGCACGTCGTCCGCGTCCTGGGCCTGCTGCAGCAGAAACCGGGTTTCTGCCTCGGTCGGCGCAGCCTGTACCAGGACGCCGCCGACCACGCCACATGGCGCGCTGTGTGCACGCCAGTCGTCCACGCTGACATCACGATGAATGACGCCCATGGCCGGTGTCAGCCAGCCATAGTCGCCACGCGCCAATTGCCAGACATGAAAGTGTGCGTCGATCATCGGGCGTTGCGGGTGCAAGGCAGAGGCAGGTGGGGCCGGTACGGGGATCGCGCGCCGCACGTCAGGTGGCGTCGCGTCCTGGCGGCAGCGGGGCTTGCGCCGGCACCAGGCCATGCGTCTGCAGGTCCCGCCAGAATGCGGCCGGAACCGGCGTGCCGAGCATGGCGACAGCATCCTGCCAGTGCGCGGTTTGCTGCGCGCCGAGCATGGTGATCTCGACGGCCGGATGGGCCAGCGGAAACTGCAGAGCCGCAGCGCGAAGCGGTACGCCGTGGCGCAGACAAAGGTCCTCGACCGCGCCGACCCGGTGGATCCATTCGCGGGGCGCCGCCGCATAGTTGAACCGTGGTGTCTCCTTGCCCTGCCCGCGCACGCCAGTTGCCAGAATGCCTGAGTTGAACACCCCGCCCAGCGCTATGCGCACGCCGCGTTGCACGCACAGGGGCAGCAGCTGCCCAAGCCCCGAATGGTCGACCAGGGTATAGCGGCCTGCCAGCATCAGGCAATCCAGGTCCGCTTGCGCCAGCACGTCCAGGCAGACCTGCACGTCGTTGACACCCAGACCGATATGGCGGACGAGGCCCTGCTGCTGCAAGCGGCGCAGCTGGGGCAAGGCCTCGTCGACCACCTGCCGCAGCACGCGTGGATAGTCCGCCCCATGGACGGTGGCATCGCAGTCGTGGACATAGGCGACGTCGAGTCTGGCCATGCCCAGGCGCTGCAGACTGTCCTCGACGCTGCGCTGAATGCCCTGCGCAGAGTAATCCCAGCGCTGGGTGAACGGCAGCACATCGACATAGCTGTTCTGGTCGCGGGGCGCGGACGCGTCCGGCAGCAGCAATCGACCGACCTTGCTGGACAGCACGAATTCGGCGCGCGGCAGGGCCCGCAATGCCTGGCCCATGCGGTGTTCGCTCAGCCCGTTGCCGTAGTGCGGCGCGGTGTCGAAGGTACGGCAGCCCGAATCCCAGGCGCTGCGCACCAGCGCAACCGCCTGTGCATCGGTAATCGTCGTGAACAGGTTGCCCAGCGGCGCCCCGCCCAGTCCGAGGCGCTCGCCGTGGGTACAGGGCGGGAAGATCATTGCATCAGCGAAGGCAGCCATGTGGTCAGCGGTGGCCACAGGATGATGGCCAGCAACACCGCGATCAACGGTATCAGAAAGGGCAGCGTGGCCTTGCAGACCGCCTCGAACGACAGGTCGGCCACCCGTGCGGTGACGAACAGCACGATGCCCACCGGAGGCGTGATGGTGCCGATCATCAGCGTCAGCACCATGACCAGGCCGAACTGGATCGGGTCGATGCCCAGCGCCATGGCCACCGGTACCAGGATGGGGATCAGGATCAGCATGGCCGAGATCGCTTCCATGAAGCAGCCGACGATCAGCAGGACGCAGGCGACCAGCAACAGGTAGAGCAGGCGTGAGTCGGTCAGAGCGGTCAGCATGGCGCCAAACACCTGCGGCAGGCGCGACAAGGCCAGCGCATAGGCCAGCAGCGCGGCCGACATGACCAGGGCCATCAGCACGCCGGTGGTCTCGATGGTGTCCAGCAGGATGCGCGGGATGTCGCGCCAGCGGAAGTCGGCATAGAACAGGCCGACGACCAGCGCATACAAGGCAGCCACGGCGGCCGACTCGGTGGCGGTGAAGAGTCCGCTCATCATGCCGCCGAACAGGACGACCGGGGCCATCAGCGCCCAGAATGCACCTTTGAAGGCCGTCGTGACATCGGAGAGGGTCGGAAAAGGCACCCGCGGCAGATTGCGCCGGATCGCGATCGCGCGCACCATCACCATCAGTGCGCCCGCCATCAGCAAACCGGGTATCACGCCGCCGAGGAACAGACCACCGATCGAGGCTTCGGCAGAGACACCATAGATGATCATCGGCAGGGACGGTGGAATGATCGGGCCGATGGTGGCCGAGGCAGCGGTGATGGCTGCGGCGGTCTCGCCGTCGTAGCCGGCATCGCGCATGGCCTTGATCTCGATCATGCCGATGCCGCCGGCGTCGGCGACCGCGGAGCCGGACATGCCGGCGAAGATCACGCTGCCCAGAATGTTGGCGTGGCACAGGCCGCCTTTCCACCAGCCGACACAGACCGAGGCGAAGCGGAAGATCCGTGTGGTGATACCCGAGGAATTCATCAGGCTGCCCATCAGGATGTACATGGGTGCGGCCAGCAGCGGAAAGCTGTCGGCAGCCTTGGTGATCTTCTGTGGGATGGCAATCGGATGGATGCCGGCAACGAACACGAAAGCGGCGCCGGCCAGCGCCATCGTCAGGTAGATCGGCGCGCCGGTGAACAGCGACACGAACCAGATGCCCAGGATGACCAGCATCGCCGTGGTCACAGCAGCCGCTCCACGTCGACAGCGTCGCCGCGCAGGCGTTCCCGTGTGCTCGCTATCGCGGTGATGGCGATGACGATGCCGCTGAAGGGAACGACGGCATACACCAGCGCGTAATTGAAAAACAGGGTCACGGTTTCCACGTCCCGGTTGTTGTTTACCAGCTGCAGGCCGTACCAGACAAAAATGCCGGCCAGCACCAGCGCTGCCAGATCGGAGAAGCAGCCCAGTGCGATCCGCCAGCGCCGGGGCACCCGTTGCAGCACGGTGGCCACGTGTACATGGGAGCGCTTGCGCGAAGCGATCACCCAGCCCAGAAACGAAACCCAGATGAACACGTAGCGCGCCAGCTCCTCGCTCCACACCAGGGGTGCGAAGAACTTGCGCATCACGACCTGGGCCAGAACCAGGCCCAGCATGCCGACGAACAGCACGATCGCCAACAGGTTCAGCAAACGTTCGGGCACTGGCGCCCTGTCAGTGCCGTCCACGGGGATCTACTTCAGATTGGCAATGGACTCGTAGGTGCCCTTGCCCCACTTGGCCTCGAACTTGGGAGGGACAATCGCCAGCGTCGCCTTGCGGAAGGCGTCGACATCGGGCTGGATGATGGTCACGCCGGCCGCCTTGAACTCATCCAGCAAGGATTTTTCCTGGGCCTGGATCTGTTCGTCGGCCCAGTTCATGCCGGCTTTGAGCGCCTCCTCGACCGCCTTGCGATCGGCGGGCGCGATCTTCTGCCAGGCGGCGTCGTTCACTACCACCAGGCGCGGCGTCATGATGTGCCCGGTAAGCACGATGTATTTCTGCACCTCGGCGAACTTGCCGGCCTTGATGGTGGGCAACGGGTTCTCCTGGCCATCCACCACGCCCTGCTTGAGCGCAAGGTACAACTCGTTGAAGTTCATCGGTGTGGGCTTGGCGCCCCAGCTCTCCGCCATGGCCCGGAACACATCGTTCTCCGGCACGCGCAGCTTGAAGCCCTGCATGTCGGCAATGGTCTTGATCGGCTTGCTGGTGGTGCTGACATGGCGGGTGCCGTAGTACACCGCACCCATAATGCGCATGCCGCGTGCCTTCACCAGTTGTTCGTTGTAGCTGGCCAGCAGCGGCCCGTTCATCGCCTTGATCAGGTGCTGCGGGTCACGCCAGATGTACGGTGCCTCGATCACCGAGATCGACGGAATCCATGCGCCGAAATTGGCACCGCCTTCGGTGACCAGTTGCTGCGAGCCGTTGGCTACCGCCTCGATCATGTCGCGCGAGCTGCCCAGCTGGCCGTTGGCAAAGGACTGGATCTCGACCCGGCCGGCGGTGCGGGCTTTGACGTCGGCAGCGACCCGGTCGATCATCTGCACCTGCGGATGGCTGCCACCGACCACGTCACCCCAGCGCAGGATGGTCTGTGCCTGGGCGCTCGCGCCGAATACGACCAGCGCTGCAGCCGAAAGCAGGCTGCGAACCCATGGGCGCGCTGCGGATGGTGAATGGACTTGCATGGTCTGTCTCCTTGATCGTGGCCTTGGCCGGCCTGGTAATGTACGTCGGGAGCGTGCATGCTAGCACTGACATGTTACTGTTGCAACAGTTATTGCGGGCGAAGTGGTGCCGGCCTGTGCATGCCGTGGCAGCGTCGCTGGCCGCGTGCGCCGTACGGGTCGCGCGACGGCAGAGTCTGACGCGTGCCCCTTGGCCGCACGTCAGGGACGCGGGTTGTGAGCCAGGAATTCGCGCACTTGCGCCATGGTTGGCGCGCCCCGAATGCCGCCTGGCCGGGTGCACTTGAGCGCGGCTGCCGCGCTGGCAAAGTTGAATGCGTCGCGGATCGGCCGTGCCTGTGCGAGCGCCAGGGTCAGCGCGCCGTGGAACACGTCCCCGGCGCCCGTGGTGTCGACGGCCCGCACGCGGAACGCCGCCAGCGCCGTCATCTGGTCGGCCTGGGCATGCAGGACTCCGTGTTCGCCCAATGTGACAACGGCATGTTCGGCGCCTTGGGCCAGGGCCCTGCGCAGCGCCACATCGTGCGGCGTGTCGGCCGCCCACACCGCAAGCCCCGGTTCGGAGAACACGGCCCACTGGGCCAGCGGAACCAGTGTCGCCAGGTCGGCCACGGGTGCCACGTCGGCGTCCAGTACGGCCAGGCGCCGATGGCGGCGCGCCCATGACAGCGCAGCTCGGGCGCCTGCCGGCCAGCGGGGGTCTACCAGCACCGCATCGCAGCCCTCGAACACCGCGTCATCGGGCAGCTGGGCCAGCGACAGCGCATTGCCGAGATGGTTGAAGATCTGCCGGTCACCGTGGTTGTCGACGATGATGGCCGAGGCAGAGGTGCGGGCGCCGGCGATCTCCTGCAGATGCTGCAGCGACAGGCCTTCGCCGGCGAGCTGCTGGCGCACCAGCCGGCCCGCGTCATCGTCGCCCACTGCGCCCACGAAACGCACCTGTGCACCGAGCCGGGCCATGGCGAGTGCGGCATTGGCGGCCATGCCGCCACCGACACTCTGGAAATCGTGTGCCGGCGTCTTGGTGGCACGCTGCGGAAACGCTTGGATCTGGAACACATGGTCGATCGACGCATGGCCTACGCAGGCAATTTGCATATGCGGAAGAAGCTGGAGAAAAAGGAGGCAGTCTAGGCGACGACCAGCATGCCGGACAACAGGGTCGCAATTCCCAGAAACGAGAAGAAGCCGACGATGTCGGTCACCGTCGTGAGCACGATGGACGACGATTGCGCCGGGTCCATGCCGAGCCGGCTGAGCGTGATCGGCACCAGCGCACCGGCGAAACCGGCGGCGACCATCGAGATCACCATCGCCATGGAGATGATCAGCACCAGGCCCACCGAGCGGCTCCAGATGTAGACCCCGATGGCCGTGGTTGCCGCAATGCCCAGTCCGTTGATGAAGCCGACGCTGATTTCCTTGAACACCACCCGGGGCCAGTGGCGCAGGCTGATCTCGCGCAGAACCAGGCCGCGCATCGTCACCGCCAGGGCTTGCGCGCCGGCATTGCCGGACTGCCCTGCGACCACCGGCAGCAGCACGGCCAGTGCCGTGAACCTGGCAATCGTGTCCTCGAACAGTCCGACCACGGATGCGGCCAGGAACGCGGTCAGCAGATTGATCTGCAGCCAGGGCAGTCGCTTGACCACCGCGAAACCGGCCGACGACAGGGCGCGTTCGTCCTTGCTGACACCGACCATGGTCTGAATGTCCAGGCTGGCCTCTTCCTGCACCGCCGATACCAGCGCCGACTGCCGGATCACGCCGACCAGGCGGCCGGAAAAATCCACCACCGGCAGGTCGTGGATGTCGCTGCGCTCGAGCAGCTCGACCACGTCCTCCCTCGGCGCAATGTCGTTCACCATGGCCGGAATGGTCTGCTGGATGCTGGCCAGCATCGCCGTCGGCTCCGCCAGTGCCAGCTGATGGATCAGCACCCGTCCCTGCAGCCGGCCTTCGTCGCCGACCAGATAGAACTCGTGCACATCGCGTCGGCGCAGCGCACGCAAGCGGGTCAAGGCTTCCTGCGCCGTCATGTCGGCGCGCAGGACCACGACGCGCGGATCCATCAGCTGGCCGGCGGAATCGGCGGGATAGTCCATCAGCTTGGCCAGCTCGGCGGCGACCTGGGGATCGAGCAGACCCAGGAAACGCGTGCGTTCCGCGTCGTCCAGCCGCACCAGCAGCGCCACGGCCAGTGCCGGCTCGAGCTCGCTCAGCACGTGGCGCACCATGTCGTCGGGCAACAGCAGGATGACGGCCTGTTCGATGTCCGAGGTCAGCTGCTCCCAGACCGGAATGACGGCGTGGGCCGGCTGCTGCGCCAGCAGTGTCGCGACCGCATCCGGATCCATGCGCTCGAGTTCGCGCGCGGCTTCGCCCGGATAGTCCAGCAGATAGCGCAGGTTCAGTGCTTCGATGGCATTGTTCGCGGTCGGATTAGCGGCGATGGCCATGGACCTCTCCCGTCGGTAGCGGTTTGGCAACCGGCAGCATCTCCACCGCCAGTTGAATCAGGCTGGATACCCCCAGCCAATAACCACCTGCCAGGTTGGCGAACACGTCGCCCAGGCCAGCCTGTGGCTGGGCGCGCTGGTGGCGCAAAAGCGCCCGGGCCAGCACACTGCGGTCCAGCACGCCGACAAACCGGTCGTCGCGTTCGACCACTGGCAGCAATTGATAGTCGTCCCAGCCCTCATGATCGCCGACGCCTGCGATCGAGGCCCGCGCCGGCAACGTGAACCGTACTTTCTGCATCAGCTGCGACAAGGTCGCGTCCGCAGCAGCGCGCAGCAGGTCGGGCAGCAGCGCGACGCCCTGCAGCCGCTGTCCGTTACCGGTGACGAAGACCTGGCCGTCAACCTCGCCCTGGGCCTCGCGCAAGCGGGTCAGGGCCGCATCGGCGGTGGTGTCTGCCGGCAGCACCACGACGCGCGGGTTCATCCAGGCGCCGACCGCATCCTCCGGATATCCCAGCAGCAGCCGAAACGCCATGCCCATCGCCGTCGGGAGTTGCGCCAGCAGCGCGGTGCGACGCGCTTCGGGCAGATAGTGCAAGACCGCGACGCCGGCTTGCGGCCCCATCGCCCGCAACAGTGCCAGTACTGTCGGGTCGTCCAATGGGTCGAGACAGCGGGCCACGAAGGGTGGCAGCATCAGGCGCAAGGCAGGGCTGGCAAGCCGTACCGGCACATCCGACAGCAGACCCGATACATGGTTCGGCGCGAGCCGCTCCAGCACCCGTGCTGCGTCGGCCGGATGCGCTTCGAGAAACGCGAACGACAGCCGTTCGTCGGTGCCGGTCATGACAGGTTCCCGATGCGCAGCACGATGGCCTCTTCGCCGAAGACCTTGGCCGGCAAGGTCACACGGCCCTCTTCGGTTTCGAGCACCACCGAGACCGGCGTCAGGTCCAGGATGCGGCCTTCATGGCCTGCAACGCGGACGGTCTGTCCGACCGAGAAGCTGTGGCGGAAATGGTGACCGCCGATCAGGTTGGCGACATAGCTGCGGGCGCCCAGGCTGAGCGCCAGCGCTACAGAGATGGCAACCGTGCCGCCAGCCACGGCCGCGACGATCACCAGAAAGGTCACCTTGATGCCGATCTGGTCGGCGCCCACCAGCAAGGCCGTCACCAGAATGATGGCCTGGACCGTGCGGCCCAGCAGTTCGCGCTGGCGCGTGCCGCTGACCTGGGAGGTTGCGACCACCAGATCGCGTGCCAGGCGACTGAGCAGGAAACCGGCGCCGATGATCAAGGCGCCCGAGAACAGGGTCGGCACATAGTTGACGACGCCGGCCAGCCATGCCGTGAAGGCATCCAGGCCCAGCACCTGTGTCGCGGCCGTGATGAAGAACAGCAACACCAGCCAGTACACGAGGCTGCCCAGCACGCGTGCCGAAGAGGCGGGCAGCTTGCTGCGCGGCATGTTGCTTGATGTGCTTGTCAAACGTGCCAGCGCGCGGTCCACGACCACCGCTGCGCGCACTGCCAGCGCCCGCAGCAGGCGGGCCACGACCCAGCCAATCAGCAGCAGAACAAAGGCGCCGGCGATGCTGGGCAGATAATGGCCGGCGCGTTCGGCGAACGCGTCGAAGGCGCTGGTCAGGACCTCACCGCCTTTGGCAAAAAACTCCATATCCGGCCCTCGTTGCGGCGCAGTGGCCTGCGCCTTGTGATTTGCCTGCCATGACACCGCAAGGTCATGGCCTGGATATGCAACAGCTTAGCACCGCGCCATCTGCCAGACGGCGCGGTTCGGCATTGAAGAGATCCTCATCCGTGCGCCGTTGCCGGCGCCCTGACTCAGACGCTGGCCAGTGCCTGGGCCAGGTCTTCCAGCAGATCGTCGATGTGCTCGATGCCGATCGACAGGCGCACCATGTCTTCCTTCACGCCGGCCTTGGCCAGTTCCTCGGCGCCCAGCTGGCGATGGGTGGTGGATGCCGGGTGGCAGGCCAGTGATTTGGCGTCGCCGATATTCACCAGCCGGGTGAACAGCTTGAGGGCATCCTGGAAGCGGGCACCCGCCTCGCGGCTGTCCTTGGCCTTGAGGCCGAAGCTGATGATGCCCGAAGCCCTGCCGCCCATATAGGTCTTGACGAGGCCGTGGTCGGGATGGTCGGGCAGGCCGGCGTAGTTGACCCAGCCGACCTTGGCGTGCGACTTGAGGTAACTGGCCACGCTCAGGGCGTTGTCGCAGATCCGGTCCATGCGCAGCGCCAGCGTCTCGATGCCTTGCAGGATCTGGAACGCGTTCATCGGGCTCAGCGCCGCACCCATGTTGCGCAGCGGGACGACCCGTGCCCGGCCGATATACGCCGCCGCGCCGAGCGCCTCGGTATAGACCACGCCGTGGTAGCTGACATCGGGCTCGTTGAGCCGCTTGAAGCGGGCCTTGTGCTCGGCCCACGGGAACTTGCCGGAGTCGACGATGATGCCGCCAATGCTGGTGCCGTGGCCGCCCAGGTACTTGGTCAGCGAATGCACGACGATGTCGGCGCCGTGTTCGAACGGGCGGCACAGGTAGGGGCTGGGAACGGTGTTGTCGACGATCAGCGGCACGCCGGCGTCATGGGCGACCTTGGCCAATGCGGCGATGTCGGTGATGTTGCCCAGCGGATTTCCCACCGACTCGCAGAAGATGGCCTTGGTCTTCGCGTCGATCAGCTTGGCGAACGAGGCCGGGTCGCGGTAGTCGGCAAAACGCGTCTCGATGCCCATCTGCGGCAGCGTGTGGGCCAGCAGGTTGTAGGTGCCGCCATATAGCGTGGACGCCGAGACGATGTTGTCGCCGGCTTCGGCAATGGTCTGGATCGCATAGGTGATCGCAGCCATGCCCGAGGCCACGGCCAGGGCGCCGACGCCGCCTTCCATCTCCGCCACACGTGCTTCGAGCACGCCGTTGGTCGGGTTCATGATGCGGGTATAGATGTTGCCGGC
>Ga0116169_1000820_pt1 | contig 29501 bp, 20 predicted proteins | sample AD_UKC130_MetaG_FD_89796 | JGI IMG/M metagenome (GOLD analysis project Ga0116169, IMG submission 89796) | Active sludge microbial communities of municipal wastewater-treating anaerobic digesters from Canada - AD_UKC130_MetaG | ecosystem: Engineered > Bioreactor > Anaerobic > Digestate | place...
AGCAAAGGGAAATGGCTCGAAAATATGGCGTTAAAACCATCGAAGCCTGGAATTTGGGTGATGACCTTATCCTCGAATTCAAGAACCCGCTTTATATTTCGCTTGACCTTGATGTTTTTGACCCGGCTTTTGCTCCCGGTGTTTCACATCATGAGCCGGGCGGTTTAACCCCGAGGCAGGTTTTTAATTTAATCCACCGCCTCCGGGCAACGATTGTTGGTTTTGACCTGGTCGAGCTCAATCCAGCCCGAGACGTGTCGGATATCACGGCGGCCCTGGCTTTTAAACTCCTGAAAGAAATCGCCGGTCGGGCCATTAAACCCGAGACGGCTGAATAAAAGGCTGAAATAAAATTGAGGGGAGGCCAAAAAATGAAAAAAATTAATCTTTTGCTTCTTTCTTTACTGATCTTAACTCCGCTTCTTTTTGCTATTCAGAATCAGGCTAAAGTTGACTTCAACCGGTTCTTCTTCGATCGGACGATGAGAATTGATTATTATCACCTGGGAGATAACCAGCAGGAAGTCATTGCTCTGGACAAAATTTACGATCAGGGACAATGGGCCGGGCCGGTTAAAACTTTGATTGATCCTTTTATGAGAGGGCGTTATTGTGCCAGAGTTTATGATGTGGCCAGTGGGCAGCTGATTTTTGCCCGCGGTTTCGACAGCCTCTTTGGCGAGTATAAAACGACGGACGAAGCCCTGAAAGGTATCAAGCGAGCCTTCCATGAGTCAGTTTTAATCCCGTATCCAAAAAATAAAATCACTCTGGCCATTGAAGTCAGGGACAAAAATAACAACTTTCATCAAATTTTCTCACAGGAAATAGACCCTGCTTCTATCTTTATTATCAAAGAGAAACCAGAACCCGGTGTCAAAGTCTTTGAACTGGTAAAAAGCGGACCACCTTCAAAAAAAGTAGATCTGGCTTTTCTGGCCGAAGGTTACACCGCAGCGGAGGAAGCCAAAGTCAGGAAAGACCTGGATAAATTTGTGGCTGTCTTTTTCTCGCAGGAGCCATATAAAAGCCTTAAAAACAAGTTTAATATTTATGGGGTTTTTAAGCCGTCAGCTGAAAGCGGCTGTGATGAGCCGGGCTACGGGCAGTTCAAGCAAACTGCACTGGGCTGTAGTTTTGATTCATTTGGTTCTGATCGTTATCTTCTGACCGATGATAACCGCCGGGTGAGAGATATTGCGGCTAATGTTCCTTATGATGCTTTGATGATCATGGTCAATCATAACCGCTATGGTGGCGGTGGTATTTATAATCTTTACTGCACCTTTACCACCGACAATCAGTGGTATGAATACCTGATGCTCCATGAATTCGGTCACTCCTTTACCGGGCTGGCTGATGAGTATTACACTTCTCAGGTCGCCTATAATGAATTTTATCCGCGAGGGGTGGAGCCGGTTGAACCAAATATAACCGCGCTGCTGAATCCCGGAGAGGTCAAGTGGAAAAAGTTCCTGACACCGGGCCTAGCTGTTCCAACGCCCTGGGAGAAAGAAGAATTTGACCGAATGGATCTGGCTTATCAGAAAACCAGACAGGAACTCAATGAGAAAATAGCTAAGATGAAAAGAGAAGGTGCGCCGGCAGCGGAGATAGCGAGACTCGAAGAAGAGAGCGAAAAATTATCGTTGGAGCAGGGCAAGAAGGTTGAAGATTTTCTGGCTAAAAGCAAATATGCCGGGAAAGTTGGCGTCTTTGAAGGAGCCGGCTATGCCTCCACCGGTCTTTACCGGCCAGCTGTTGATTGCATCATGTTTACTAAAGGGAAAAAGCCCTACTGCCCGGTCTGCCTGGAGGCGATCAAAGAGATGATTAAATTTTACGCTGACTGAGAAATTTCAGGGTAATCTGACGTCTCTTCATCATTGTTAAGAATAATGTCTGATTCAGGATAGGGCCGCGCTCCGTTTGAGACGGGAGTAGCTATCTTTATACCACTAACAGTCGACGCCGTTCGTGCGCTTTTTAATTTGAAACAAAATTTAATTGAGGGCGATAAAAAGCCCACTCAGCTGTTAGTAAAGAGTGCGGGCTGTTGTCAGCAAAAGGGGGGTTGATGATGGGAACCAAAAAGGTGGGGGCTTTCCCCAGCCCGCCCAGGAAAGCCAATATTATTATATGCTTCCCCCGTCAAAAATCAAGGATTTTTTTCATTTTTAATTTATTAAATATCAATATTTTAGCAAAATGATTGAAAGATCTGCGTTAACGTTTCACTAAAAACTCATTAATTTATAAGAACAAGACAAGCTTTCCTTCCAGAATTCAGGTTTCTTGGCTAATGTTTTTAAACCCTGACTCGCTTCCTGATTTATTTTAGGATAAAATTAGCGCGGGTAAGGCAGGAGCATTTTCTTGAATTATAAAATCTGGCCAAGGAGGTAGGCTATGGCTCAAAATGAAATTCCCGAGAGGAAAATTGATATCAAAGTAGATGAACAAACGGCTGTCGGGCAGTATTCAAATCTAGCTGCCATCAGGCATAGCCGGGAAGAATTTATTTTTGATTTCGCTTTTATTTTTCCAGATGGACCGATGGGTAAACTGGTGGCCAGACTGATTCTCAGTCCGGCTCATGCCAAGAGGTTTGCGCAAGCCCTGGAGGAGAATATAAAGAGGTATGAAGGGAACTTTGGACCGATTATCCCGGCCGAGGTACCGCCAGGTGTTGGTTTTATCCAATAGATAAAATATGGGCGTTATCTTGACATAGCCAGATAAATTTAATAAAAGAAAGCCAGACGCTTTTAAAACTGAATAAAGCTTTTTAAGTGGAGGGAAGGATAGTGAAAAAACTTTTGGTAGCAAGTGTATTAATTTTAATCAGCTGTTCACTGGCTTCGGGCTCAGGTTTTTTGATTTATGAACATGGTGCGGTTGCTATGGGTATGGCCGGTGCTTTTGTCAGCATTGCCAACAACCCCACAGCCATTTTCTACAATCCAGCCGGGATAGCCTGGCTACGAGGAACTCAGGTTAATATAGGAGGGACTTTTGTTTTTCCAGCTGGCTGGGTGGAGCTACCTAACTGGCCTGATCCAACTTATAGAAAGGTCTATCAGCTGGATCAAACTTTTTTTCCTCCTCATTTTTATTTAACCCAATCACTGGGTTCAAGAGTGACGGTCGGGGTGGGAGTTTTTGCCCCTTATGGACTTGGAACTGCCTGGCCGATCAATTATCCTTTGCGTTATATTTCGACGGAGACTTCTCTTCAAACTCTTTTTGTCAACCCAGTTATAGCTGTTAAGCTAAGTGATCATTTCTCAATTGGAGCCGGCATCTCGTATATTCACGGCACTCTTTCTCAAGATCTGGTTCAACACGTCGAGATTCCTGATACCTGGGCAGGCGATATTCCCGCCTCGATGGAAAAAGCCAAAGGAGATACAGTTGGTTTTAATGCTGGCTTGCTGTTTAAAAAAGATAAATTTTCTGCCGGCTTTAACTGGCGCAGTGGTTTTACCGTGGATTTCAGCGGACCTCTGACCCTTGAGACCAGCCGGGTACCTGCCCCTCTTCAACCCTATCTGCCGTCCTCAGCCGATATTGCTACCAGTTTTAAATACCCCAATATTTTTGGCCTGGGTTTTGCCTATCAGGCGACACCAAAGCTTCTTCTGTCTGTTGAGGGACAGTATTTTACCTGGAGCTGCTATGACCATTATCTGATTGAAATAAATTATGACAATGGCGGCACAGAAGAGCAGCTGGTCGAGGAAAATTTTAAGGATTCAATTATTCTCCGGGCTGGAGCTCAATATATGGTCAAGGAAAATGTGGCAGCAAGACTGGGTGTCCTCTATGATCAGACGCCACAGCCAATCGAGACCATGGATCCTTCTCTGCCCGACGCCAGCCGGGTGGCTTTTACCATCGGTTTTGGCTATACTAAAGGGAAAATGGAAGTGGCAGTAGGTTATCAATATGAAATTTTTTCGGATCGTACTTCGCCTAACAGGAACATTTATCCCGGTTCGCTGGGCGAAGGCAAATATCACACCCGGGGTCAGTTACTTGGTTTTACTCTTGGCTACAAGTTTTAGTGTCTGATTGAAATTTTTTTTTGGAGGTTTAATTCATGCCTTACGAATTCAAAAACAAAAAGGGAGTTACTTACTACCTGCATTCACGTGAAGTCGAACTGCGCGGCGGCAAAAAGCAAACCATCTACTATTTTGCCAGAGATATCAGACCCGGTGCTCTTGACCAGGTACCGGCTGGCTATAAAGTGGTAGAGACGGCTAAAACCGGGATGCCGATTCTGAAAAAAGCCTGATTAACTTCAAAATCGATGGGCAGGTAAAGCACCTGTCTTTTGGGGAAGAGGAGCTATCTCGATAGGTAGATAGCTCCTCTTTGCTTTTTTGTCCGGTCAGCTGAAACGATTCTGGCAGCCGGAAAATTTTTTAACCTCATTGTCTCATTGCCTGATAATGCCTCTTTTTTATTGGTTGATTTTCAATATTTACTACCCCATCTGATAATATTCGCCTGGCGCCATAACATCTGAATGTATTGGTTTTTATTATGTCTTTTGCCCATAAAGATCAATCCAGGCGGGCTGCTGAAAATATTTTCAGCAGCCATTCATTATCCCTTGATTATTCAGAGCCTGGCCCTCCGCTATCCAGCGTTCAATTAAAGCTATTAGCCTTCCCGGAAAATATTTTCCAAGAAACCAAATTCCCGATTGTCTAATTATATTGAGTGGTGAGAGATCAAATATTAAATCAAAAAATTAAAATAAACGATGAAAAGACAGGGAGGAAAAAATGAACAGAAAAAAGATGGTTGCCTGGCTGAGTTTTGTTCTGATGATTACTTTTATCTATTCATTAGCCAGCGCTCAAGCTGTTAACCGGCCAAAAGCAGGACACCCGGGCTGGTGGCCACAGGTCTTAAAAGATGCACTGCAGCTGACACCAGAGCAGGAGAAAAAACTCGAAGAATTCCGTCAGGCAAGGCAGCAGGAAGCTAAAGTCCACCGGGAGAAAATGGACCAGCTAAGAACTGAGTGGAGGAAATTGATGGCTGATCCTAAGGCTGACGAGCAGAAAATTAACAGCTTGATCGATCAAATGGCCAGGGTCAGAGCTGACCGGATGAAAGCCTTATATAAGAATAAAAAAGAGTGGGAAAAGATCTTTACTCCTGAGCAGCTAAAAAAGCTGGAAGAATACCGTCAGGACTTCAGGCATCGCCGGGAAACACGGCTCGACCGACCTGGAAGAAGGGGCCGGTTGATGACGAGGCGAGATGGTTTCGGGCGAAGGACTTATTAAGATTAGTGTAAGATCAGGAAAACTCTGATAGGGGCAGGCAGAAGACCTCCCCCTTTTTATTTTTTCTAATTTTCTAAAAGATTTCTGTGGAGACAACTATCGTCTAACCTGTCCTGTTTTCAGGACATAAGACCTGTTTTTTGATCTTTTCTATTGCTATCTTGCCTGTTATATCTGGCATAAATCTTGCACTGGAAAAGGGTGAAAGGAGAAGAAGATGAAAAGAAAAAATTATTTAAATTTTATCGCCCTCGGGCTTTTCTTCTTCTCTCTTTACCTTCCAGCTAAAGCTCAGGACAGTTATTTCCCTTATTCTTTTGCCAGGATCAGTTATCTTCAGGGAGAGGCCAGAGTTGAACGGGCCTCAGACCTGGGTGTCGAAGCAGCCGAGGTTAATTTTGTTCTGAGTAGTGGTGATAAAATTTTGACGGACGATGGCCTGGTTGAAATAAGTTTTGGTCGGAATAACTTTTTAAGACTTGACCGTTATTCAACCTTGGAGCTGGCTCGTTTACCTGAGGGGCAGGGTGGAGATTTTTCTCTTTATCTCCACGGGGGGCGAGCTTATCTTCGGATTAACTATCTGGAGCAGGAAAAATGGTTTTCAATTCATACTGGTGATGCCTCTTTTTATGTCTTAGAAGAAGGACTCTATCGTTTCGAAGCAGACGGAGGAGATGGAACCTTAGCCCTGACTCTAGAAGGCAGCCTGGAGGCAGCTGGTCAGGATCGCTCCTTAATGCTTCAGACGGGAGAATCTGTGCTGGCTTATGAGGGGGAACTTGAATCAGGAGCCAGCTACCTGGCTTATCAGCAGGATGCATTTGCCAGTTGGAATCAGGATAGAGATAGATTATTAGAAATGGCTTCAGCTCCTGGTTCTGGCTATCTGCCATCAGAAATCCGGGAATACGAGTCTGAGCTTTCTTCTTCCGGCCGCTGGGTTTATGAACGGCCTTATGGCTATGTCTGGGTACCCTCAGTTACGCTCATTGACTGGCGTCCTTATCTGGTCGGGCACTGGACCTGGTACCCGCGTATTGGCTGGACCTGGATTTCAGCCGAACCCTGGGGCTGGGCAGTTTATCATTACGGACGGTGGCACTGGCGGCTGGGCCTCGGCTGGTACTGGATTCCCACTGTTCATTGGGGACCGGCCTGGGTTCACTGGTATTATGATGCTAATTATGTTGCCTGGTGTCCTCTTAGCTATTATAACCGGCCGCTGGTCGTTATTAACAATTATGTTTATGAACGTTACAACGACGCTTATTATCCGGTAAACTCAAGAGCTCTGGTCATAGTTAAAAGAAATCAACTGCAATCGCCACCTTCAGTCAGGGCAGCGGTTCGACCGGCTGAGCTGGGAGCAGTGGCAAGAATCAAGTTGCAGGAAAGACAACCTAACTGGCGACCGGCAGCGGGGGGCCATCTTCAGCCATCTTCTCTGTCTTCTCCAGCGAAGCTGTCAGGTAATACGGTGAGAGAACGCGGATCGGTATCAAAGACAGGGCTGAAAGCTACTGTTCAGCAGCCATCGAGCCTGAGAACGAGACCTGTACAGGGAAAAACCGTTGTCAGCAGCCGGCAGAATTCAAGTTTTCCGTCCAGAACAAAGGTCGAGCAAAGGATCAGCAGGGGCTCGGCCAGCCAGAGCTATTACCCCTCCTCGATCCAGGCTGGTAGAAAGTCCACGCCAGCCGGCCTCCCAGGAGAGAAAGTTAAAGTACCGTCAGCCAATCAGGTGAGGATTTCTTCTTCCAGCTCAAATAGGCCAATTTCCAGATCTCCCAGTCAATTTCAGGTCAGGACAAAAAATGATAATAGCCAGCGGATCGGTTCTACCGTCAGACCTGTTTCATCTGACAGGCTGAAAAGTACTGGCCCGACCAGCACCAGCTCGAGCACCAGAAGTGCTTCCAGCAGCTCCAGGGCTAATACTGTTAGCCGACAGCCGTCCCGCCCGGAGAATAAAAAGGGCTAAAACCGCCACACATTTTTCTTTACTTTTAATAAAATCAGTGATATAAAGATTCCTTCCAGTCCATTCTAAAGGAAAGGACAGAGCGAAGAATCCAAAAACTTTAATTTTATAAACGAGAAATGGAGGTATAGGCGATGACTTCCTGGAAAAAGGTTGCACTTTGTATTATCCTGAATATTGGTCTCATTACCCTCGGCTCATTTACTGCCTTCAGCCAGCAGGCAAGTACTTCTGCCCAGGAAAAAATATTCGAAGGTACGGTCAAAACGGCGGTTGGCAAATACATTTATCTGCCTGAAGCTAAAGGTCTGGATATTATTATCGCTGGTAACATTGAGGGTGGGGTAGAAAATCTGGTTGGTAAACAAGTCAAAGTATCGGTAAGCCTTTTACCTGATAAGGCTAATCTGGCAATAGCCAATTCTATCGAGCTTAAGGATGGAAACAATTACCGCAACATTTACACGCGTTCCGGAGAACCGGATTACAGTGATTATTTCCCCCCAAGTTTCAGAGACCAATATGTGGCTTTGAATATCACCAACATTAATAAGCCAGATGAATGGCAGGGGAAGACTAATGTTAAAGTTTACGGCCTGCTGCAGACGTCGGAAGCCAAGCAGGGTACAGCCACTGTCCCGGTTACTCATATTGTGATCCAGGATAAAAAAGGCAAAGAAATCGCCAGAATTATTGTTAATAATATAACTGATTATGCCAGATTTTATATTTCCAAATTAAGGCTTTTTGATCACTTCTGGTTTTATCTGAATGTCAAAGATCAGGTTGATCGAAAAGTCACTGCCAGGACTAAAGAAATTTTCTCAGCAGATGTTGTCTTCTGCGGGCTTTATTAATTTTTGTTTTTGCTGATTAAAAAAAGGGGAGTTAATTCTCCCCTTTTTTATTTTTGCTTATCATATCCAGGCTTAAAGATTTCTGACAACTTCGTTTAGAGTGAAAATATTTTTTACCAGGTTTCCCTTCAGGTTCAGAAATAAAACCTTCCTCTGTTTGGATTGAAGGGCAGCCAGATCGCCCAGAGCCTGGGCCCTGAACAGGCGATTAAAAGAAGGAGCAGTGGGCGGCCAGTCTGGTTTGGCTGGAATAGGCAGTTCCCGATTATCATCATAAAAAAGGCCAAGGAAACGCCCCAGACCAGAGTCTCCCTTATGGAGTTGACCCGTAGAATGAAGATAAGACGGACCATAATTCCAGGTACAGGGGAGATGGGTTTTTTCAGTAATTTGCCTGGCCAGATTATCCAGGGCACTATTAAGATTGTCATCTGAAGGCAGAAAAGCCAGGACACTTATATAGCCGGATGGTTTATCCCGATCCAGAAGTAGAGATTTTAAGGCCTGCTCTGTTTCCTGGCTATTTTCGCTGGATAAATAGCCTTCCAGATTGGTACTTTCTGGCTGATCAAGGATCTCCCTGGTTTTCTTTTTGGTCAGCTCGACATCAGGTTGATCGAAAGGGTTAATTTTAAGAAAATAGCCAGCGATGGCGGTAGCTATTTCCCAGATGAAAAAATCCTCAGCTAAATCACGCGGGGAAATGTTCAGATGGATACAGGGAAGGCCTGATTTTTCGACATATTCCAGGCGTTTTAGCCAGAAAGGCTCATTTTCACCCTGCAAACTGAAGGTGACAAAGATCCTGTCACGAGAGTAAGCTTCAGGTGAGATGGGCAGAGGTTCAAGAACCGGTACAATCCCCTGTCCTTCTTTCCCTGTGCTTTCTGCTATTAACTGTTCCAGCCAGCGGCCAAAGGCAATAAACTCGGAGGGCATGACCAGGGTTAGCTTGTTATAGCCAAACGAGTAAAGGGTGCCGAGAATCGCCCCCAGGATAACGCCAGGATGCTGGTCCTTAAAGTCGATCAGGTCAGACTGGCTATCTTCGGCCGGGGCCGAGAAAGCTTCAAGATCAACACCCATCAGGGCGGCCGGTAGCAGGCCGAAGGGTGACAGGGCAGAAAAGCGGCCTCCAACATCAGGTAGGCCAGCTATGATCTGCTTCAGCCCCAGTTTATGACCCAAAACCTCCAGCGGGGTCTGCGGGTCAGTTATAGCTATAAAATCCTCGGAAGCTCCTGAGCCTGATTTTTGTTCGACCTGATCATAGAAAAATCTAAATAGATTAATTGTTTCTGTCGTGGTGCCACTTTTAGATGAGACCAGAAATAAAATCTTTTCTTTTTGTAAAGCAGTTTTAACCCGGCTGACAGTCAAAGGGCAGGTTGAGTCAAGAATAGAGAAAACCGGAAAGTCTGATTTTAGAGGGTAGATCTGGCTGATGACAGCCGGCGCCAGGCTCGACCCACCCATTCCCAGGAGCAGAATTCGGTTATAGCCAGAGTCCTTAATCTTTCTGGCCAGCGTTACATACCCGGGAAAAAAAGGCCTGGTGCGTTGAAGACTGTCCAGCCAGCCCAGACGATTGGAGATTTCTTCGTCTCTGTCTTTCCAAACTGTAAAATCCCGCTTGAGTATTCTTTCGACAATCTGATTTTCTTTTAAGTTATCAAACGAGGCCTGCAAAGCACTTTTAAACTTTTCAATATTTTTTAACTCTGAGAGCTTCATAATTTTTTAATTATACAATATTGATCAAAATTTCAATCTGTCTTGAAATTAATCTTCTTCCTCTTCAGGTTGGGGAGAAGTTTTTACCTGATCAAGAAGACTCAGATCGGGATGTTTCAAATGGAAACCGGTGGCCTGCTGATAAGCTTTGGCCAGCCGCAGAGCCTGGCCCTCTTCAAAAAGGTTAGAGATAAAGGTAATGCCTACCGGATGTCCTTTATCATCAAAACCGCAGGGGACAACTACCGTTGGCTGACCGGTTAAGTTAGTTAAAAGCAAACTGGGTCCCGAAGGCGTATCCAGATAAACATCAATCTCTTTAAGCTTCGAGGCCAGTTGCTCAATCAGCATCGCCCTCAGCCGATTAGCTTGAATATATTCTACAGCTGGAACAAATCTGGCTTGCCTGAAGATATTAGGCCAGGCGTCTCGTCCCTGCCTGACCATGAGTTCATCCTGGTTGGTTCTGGTCAGCTCATCAAAAGCGGCTGCTGCTTCGACATTAAGGATAAAACTGATCATCTCCGGGTCAATTTCAGGTAGCTCAATCTCCTCCAGGTCAAGACCCATAGAGGACAGGGTATTAAGAACAGCCAGGTATTTATCCTTATGGCGACGGGTCTGGTCGAAACTCTTTTTATAATAGCCAATTCTGATTTTTTTTAAATCAGACTGTCCATCATAAGAAAAAGGTAAATCAAAAACGGTGCGATCTTTTCCATCGGGCCCGATGATGGCCTGGAAAATTAAAGCCAGATCTTCAACTGAACGGGCCATTGGCCCAATTTTATCCATGCTCCAGCTCAGGGCCATAGCTCCATAACGGCTGACCCGACCAAAGGTCGGCCTGAGCCCGGAGACCCCGCAACGAGTAGAGGGAGAGACGATCGATCCCCAGGTTTCAGTCCCGATGGCAAAACCAACCAGCCCGGCAGCTGTGGCCGAAGCTGAACCGGCGGAGGAACCGCTTGAGCCCTGATTTGGATCCCAGGGGTTGCGGGTCAATCCGCCAAACCAGACATCGCCCCAGGCCAGTTCTCCCATACTCAGCTTGGCCACCAGCACCGCTCCGGCTTCTGTCAGTTTTTTAAAGACGGTCGAGTCCTCGTTTATAATCTGGTCCTTATAAACCGGTGAACCCCAGGTAGTCGGATAGCCTTTGACGGCCAGCAGGTCTTTCAGCCCATAGGGGATACCATGAAGCGGCCCGCGATAGATTCCATGGGCCAGCTCCTCATCAGCCTGTCGGGCCTGTTTTAAAGCCAGGTCCTCAGTCAAAGTAACGACACAGTGCAGTTTTGGCCCGTACTTCTTCAGTCGATCAAGGTATATCCTGGTAAGATATTCTGAGCTGATTCTTCTATTTTTTATCAGCCAGGCCAGATCGGTTACCGGGTAAAAAGCCAGCACCTCCTCGCTCTCCGGAACTTCCACACTGACCGGTTCCTCATAGATAAACCGCTGGTCAGCCTCAAGTCTTTTAAAATCAAAATCAGCCGGCACCGGGTTAAAAATCAAGGCCGGAGACACAGAATTCTCTAAATGGATCTGCCGCATTTTTTGATAGCTGGCCAGATTTTCTTCCAGGTCAGGTAACATCATTTTCTTTTCCTGATAGGTAAAATTGAGTCCAGAAATTTTAGAGGCAGAGGAAATATCCTGGATGGTAATAGCTTGGCCCTTGGTGTAATGAAGAGCAAAAGCTCCTCCGATAACCAGAATGACGGATAATATAACAGCCATCAACGGCCAGGATACTGAGCCTGAATTAAAGCCTGATTTCATATTTTCTCTCCTTCCTTCCTCTTTTATTGACTATATTTAACCGCAAATTTATCAGACAGGTCAAGAAGATGACTCGACTTACCTGCTAATTAAATGAGTAAGAATGATATTGACTTATTTACATCAGTGATATACTTTTTCTTTCAACGCCTTCGGATGGAGAAATTTATAGTGACTGACCCTGACAGGAAGGGAGCAGGCTGGCTCAATCCAGCCAGCAAGTTTTATCGCTATCTGGTTCTGGCTTTTGTTGCCTCGCTTTCTTTTGGTTGTTATTTTGCCTATGACATTGTTTCAGCTATCGCTCCCTCGCTGATAGAAGAATTGCAGACGGCCAGGCAAACAGTCGGCACATTTTTTACCATGTATTCTCTAGCCGCTATTCTGGCGGTTCTTATAGGGGGTGTCCTGGTTGATAAACTCGGTACGAGAAAAGCCAGTTTGCTTTTTTCCTGCCTGGTTCTAATCGGTGCTATCATTGTCTGGAAGGCCAGAAGTATTCCAGTTTTTTTCCTGGGACGGTTTATTTTTGGAGCTGGCTCGGAACCATTGATTGTGGCTCAGAGTGCGATGCTGGCTCGCTGGTTCAGGGACAAAGAGCTGGCTTTTTCTTTTGGTGCGACTCTAACTATCAGCCGTCTTGGTTCTCTTTTTGCTTTTAATACGGGTGAGCTCATTACCAGTTACTTTGGCAGCTTTCGTTATGCCTTGCTGGCTGCTGTTCTAGCCTGTGGTCTTTCTCTTATAGGTAATATATTTTATGTGGTTCTGGATAAGCGAGGTGAAAAAGTCTTAAAACTTAAAAGCGAGAGTGTGGCCGAAAAAATTGATTTAAAAGAGATAAAAGAATTCAAACCAACCTTCTGGTACATAACTGCTCTCTGTTTTACCTTTTATTCTGCCATTTTTCCTTTTACTGCCCTGTCCACCGATTTCTTTGTGGATAAATGGGGAATTGCCAGGACGGCTGAGTCTTCCGGCGGGTTCTTGACTCAGGTTTTTAATAATTTTCTGCATATGTTCAGTACGGCGGGCGGGATCAGCTCGATCATTATTTTCGCCTCGATGATTTTCGCTCCTCTGGCCGGAGGATTGATTGACCGGATCGGCCGTCGAGCCAGCCTGATGGTTATCGGCTCTTTGATTCTTATTCCCTGCCATTTATTGATGGGCCTGACTTATATTTACCCGGCCTATCCAATGATTTTTCTGGGCCTGGCTTTCGTCCTGGTTCCAGCTGCCCTCTGGCCATCAGTACCCCTGGTGGTCAAAGAGGAAAGGACAGGAACAGCTTTTGGTCTGATGACCGCCATTCAGAATATTGGTCTGGGGCTATTCCCTCTGCTCAATGGCTGGCTGCGGGACCTGACTCATTCTTATTCGGCTTCTTCCCTGATGTTTGCCAGCCTGGGTTTAGTCGGCCTTCTGTTCTCCTTGCTTTTAAAGAGGGCTGACTCGCGGGAGGGCGGAAAGCTGGAAGCAGCTCGACCCAGGGCTTGAGCCAGATGACTTTTTTAATCAGCCTCTATGTCCGGCCGGAGGTCGGCGGGATTGACTCATAATCAGCTGCCCTGAATGAACTGCAACCAGACCTGCCTTTTCCTTGGCCCATCGAATTCGCCTAGAAAAATTCCCTGCCAGCGCCCGAGCTGAAGCTCACCATCTTCAACTATAAGCTGTAGTGAACTGCCTGTAATTGAAGCCTTAACGTGAGCAGTGGAATTTCCTTCCAGATGAGCATAAGGCAAATTATCAGGCACAGCTTTTCTCAGGGCCAGCAGAATATCAGCGGCCACGTCCGGATCAGCGTTTTCATTGATAGTCAGCCCGCAGGTAGTATGTGGAGCATAAATTAGAGCGATTCCCTTCTTGAGGTTAACGTCTCTGATAGCCTGAGCTATCCGATCGGTTATATCAACCAATTCTTCTTTCCTGACCGTTTGGATCTCCAGTTTAAACATTTTTCCCCCTAAAAAAATTTTTTAAAAATTTTTAAAAATAAGCTTGACAGCAGACTTTGTCTGGAATTATATTGAGCCTTGAAAGCACTATATTTAGTATTTAAGGGCTTATTATGACGCAAGATATTGTTTTTCAATACTTTCCTGTTTCCACTTTAAATAATAGCATAAAACTTGAATTTGGGGTGAGCAAACCAGACTGGGTCAAAGAAAAATTAAAAGGAGCCAAACATGGTTAAAACCAATAAAATTTCCAGGATTAAAAAACGGGATGGTTCAATAGTCGATTTTACGCAGGAGAAAATAACGAAGGCCATTTATAAGGCTATGTGCTCGCAGGGGCTGGACGACTGGCTGGAGGCCCAGCATGTCTCTGATATTGTTGTCTTCATGCTCGAAGATAAGTTTGGCGGTTATACCATTCCCTCTGTTGAGCAAATTCAGGACATCGTCGAAATGGTCCTGATGAAGCAGGGTTATCATGAGGTGGCCAAATCTTACATTCTTTACCGGGAAAAGCATAAAACTATCCGTGAAGCCAGAGAGACGGGACTCAATCTGGAGCGCCTGATTAAAGACTATATCAATGACCAGGACTGGAAAGTCCGTGAGAACAGCAATGAGGGTCAGGTTAGCTTCTCCGGGCTCAACGCCAGGATTTCGGGTGAAGTGCTGGCCAATTTTGCCCTGAACAATTTATATTCAGAACGGATAAAAAAAGCTCATCAATCGGGAGAATTTCATATTCATGATCTCTCTTACCCGATTGTCGGTTACTGTGCCGGCTGGTCAATGGAAAATTTGCTGAGAAAGGGCTTCGGCCATGTGCCCAATCAGGTTCATTCCCACCCAGCCAAACACCTGGAGACGGCCACCCTGCATATGGTCAACTATATCGGCACGATGCAGGCTGAATTTGCCGGAGCCCAGGCCTTTTCCAGTGTTGATACTTTTCTGGCGCCTTTTGTCAGGGCTGATCATTTGACCTATCAGCAGGTCAAACAGGACATCCAGAAGCTGGTTTTTGGCCTGAATGTCCCCTCGCGCTGGGGCTGGCAAACCCCCTTTTCCAATCTCACATTTGACTGGACGGTGCCGGAGGACCTCAAGAATAAAAAAGCAATTGTGGGTGGAAAAGAGCTTGACTCCTGCTATGGCGATTACCAGGCGGAGATGGATCTCATTAACCGGGCCTTCCTGGAGTTAATGATCGAGGGCGATCAGAAAGGTCGGGTTTTTACTTTTCCCATCCCGACCTATAATCTCACCAGAGATTTTGACTGGGACAGCCCGAACGCCCGCCTGCTTTTTGAAGCTACGGCTAAATACGGCATTCCATATTTTCAGAATTATATCGGGACCAATCTTAATCCAGGCGATATCAGGGCGATGTGCTGCCGCCTGAATCTTGATATGAGGGAACTCAAGAGGCGCCCCGGTAATATGTGGGGAGCTGGTGACCAGACTGGCTCGATCGGGGTGGTGACCATCAATTTGAACCGCCTCGGTTATGAGGCCAAATCAAAGGAAGAGTTTTTCGCCAGGCTCAAGGAAATGATGACTCTGGCCAAAGAAGCCCTCGAAACCAAAAGGGAAGTGGTCAATAACATGCTCGAACGGGGTTTGATGCCCTATACTAAGGTTTATCTTGGTCATTTTGAAAATCATTTTTCAACCATCGGTATCTGCGGGATGCACGAGGCCTGCATCAATTTCCTGGGAAAAGGAATCGGAACACCTGAAGGCAAAGAATTTACCATTGAAACGATGAACTTTATGAGAGAAGTGCTCAAAGATTTTCAGGAAGAAACCGGCCATCTTTATAATCTGGAGGCCTCGCCAGCCGAATCAACCTCTTATCGCTTAGCCCGACTCGATCGGGAAAAATACAAGAATATTTATACCTCAGGCACTGATCGACATCCTTATTTGACCAATTCGACCCAGCTCAATGTGGATGCCACCAGAGATATTTTTGAAGCTATCCAGCACCAGGCTGATATCCAGCCCCTTTATACCGGCGGGACAATTTTCCACGCTTTTCTGCCAGAAGCTATAGACTGGCAGACCTGCCGGCGGCTGGTGCAGAAAATAGCTGAAACCAGATTGCCTTATTTCAGTATTACACCAACCTTTAGTGTTTGTGAGAATCATGGCTACATCCGTGGCGAGCAGCGTACCTGCCCGGAGTGTGGTAGCGAAACCGAGGTCTATTCGAGAATTGTTGGTTACCTGCGACCCATAGCTACCTGGAATGACGGCAAGAAGCAGGAGTTTGAGGAACGGGCTACTTTTACCAAGCTGGGCTGATAGAAAAATTAAAAAATCAACAGAAGGCTTGAAAAGCCCGGCTCGTTTCCCGGGCTGGTCCTGAGGAGAAAATATTAATCAGCAATCAGTCAAAAAACAGGAGTAAAAAGAATGGAATTACTTGTTTTCACCCTTCCTGGCTGCTCTAAATGTGACCGGTTGAAGGAGTTCCTGCAATCCAGCCAGCTGACCTACAGGGAATATGATGTCAGCAGCAAAGAAGGGCGGTCCAAAATCAGAGATTATATTAAGGTCCTGCGGCGGGATGAATCAGGAGCGATTATCATTCCCACCCTGATTGTGGAAGAAAATGGCGTGGTAGCGGGAGTTTTGAATGCAGCGGAGGAGCTTGAGGAGTGGTTGAAATCAAGGGCTTAGAGAAGTTTGCCTCGAAAGATTTTCCCGGCCATATTTCTTCTACTGTTTTTCTGGGCGGCTGCAACTTTCGCTGTCCTTTCTGTCATAATTCTGAGCTGGTTTTGTATCCATCGAATCTGACCTCGATTGACCCCAGTTTTTTTCTGAGCTATCTTGATTCTCGGCGAGGCTGGCTCGATGGTTTGTGTCTGAGCGGTGGCGAGCCTTTTCTTCATGACGACCTGGAAGTTCTGGCCAGAATTATTAAAGATCGTGGCTATAAATTGAAAATTGATACCAATGGTAGTTTTCCTGACCAGCTCGAACAGTTTATAAAAGAAGGACTGGTGGATGCTGTCGCCATGGACATAAAGGCGCCTCTGGATCGCTATCCAGAAGTGGTTAGAGCGACTGTGGATGTGGAAAAAATAAAGCAAAGCATCACCATCATCAAGAATTCGCCTCTTGATTACATTTTTAGGACGACGGTAGTGCCTGGAATTCATCAGGAAAAAGATCTGCTGGCTATTGGCGAGTGGTTACAGGGAGCCAGGACTTTTCAGCTACAGCAATTTTCCCCGCAGAAGACAATTGATCCTCAGTATCAAAAAATCAAACCCTTTCCACCCCAGCAGCTCTTAATGTGGGCTGAGCTCCTTAAGCCCTTTTTTGCCGAAGTCAGGGTCGAAGGTATTTAAGCTCAAGGAGAGGAGAAAAAATGAAAATTCCAGTTAAAAAGATAAAGTCTGAGGCAAAAATGCCAGCTTATAATCATTCCGGTGATGCCCGCCTTGATCTTTTTTCGTGTGAGGCAATAACCATCGGTCCAGGGGAAACAGTGTCGGTGCCGACCGGTCTGCAGATGGCTATTCCCTTCGGCTATGCCGGCCTGATCTGGGATAAGAGCGGACTGGCCCTGCAGGGGCTTCATCGCCTGGCTGGAGTGGTTGACGCCGGTTACCGTGGAGAGGTCAGGGTGGTTCTGACTAACCTCGGTCAGAAGCCTTTTGTTATCAGTCAGGGAATGAAAATTGCCCAGCTGCTTGTTCAGCCGGTGGAAACTCCGGAGCCCGTAGAAACTGACAATCTTGATGAGACAACCAGAGGCCAGGGCGGTTTTGGTTCAACTGGCCTTTTCTAGGCCTTTTATACCTCGGACTTATTTGAGACTTACTGGTATTTGCCCATGATGTAATTCTGAAGATGTTCAATCGCCACTTTCTGTGTCGAGATAATTGATTTAACCACGTCACCCATAGAAATGACGCCGATGAGTTTCCCTTTATTGATCACTGGCAAATGACGCATTCTTTTGGCTATCATGAGAGCCAGGCATTCTTCAGCTGTCACTTCGGGCCCAACATAATAAATCTCAGTTGACATGATGTCTTTAACGGGAGTATCTAGCGAAGATTTGCCTCTGAGCATCACTTTGCGGGCATAATCTCTTTCAGACATAATTCCGACTACCTGATCGTTTTCGACCACAATCAAAGCCCCGAGATCTTTGTCGGCCATGATCTTTAGCGCTTCATAAACTGTAGCTTCCGGAGAAATTGTCCAGACCTCAGGCCCTTTTTGTTCGAGCATTTGTTTGACGGTGATCATTCCTGCCTCCCCAAAAATAGCCTGGCATCACAATTTATTTCATCCAGGCCAGATCACAGTCTTTGCTCTGGGGGAAACTTTTTATCCCTAATTTTTTATAAGGTAATTCTGGCTACCTGTCAAATGGACTTTGCCTGTTCAGCCAGATGTTGCCCCAGGCTGCCAGCCTTAAGAATTAATCAGTCAAAATAGCCGGTCAGATCGTCACGGTTTAGCTTTTGTTCAAGGGCAACCCTGGCCACTGCCCGGGCGACACTGCGATGCAGACCTTTATCCAGTGGATCTGGCACAATATCTCTGGCCGGAGCATAATCGGCAATGGCTCTGGCAGCCGCCAGTAACATCTCCGTGGTTATTCTGGGAACGTTAGCATCAACCGCTCCTCTGAAAATGCCCGGGAAGCCCAGAACATTATTGATGGTTTTACCGTCAGCAGCAAAAATCGCACCTGCTTCCAGAGCCTCCTCTGGTTCTATTTCTGGATTGGGGTTAGACAGGGCGAGGATGATCTGGCCTTTTCTGACCAGGTCCTTTTTTATTAAACCTGGAGTGCCGGTGGTGGCAATGACCACATCGCAGCTGGCCATTATTTCCTTTAAGTCTGACACTACCCCACCAGCTTCTTTAAGCCTTTGACTGGCGGCAGGATTTATATCGGCACCACGAACCGGTTTATTGAGATAAAACATCAGCATTTTAGAGATAGCCAGGCCGGCCGCCCCCAGACCGATGACCCCAATTTCACTGCTGACTAGATCCTGGCCGATCTGGCGAGCAATATTCAAAAGAGCGGCGGTCACCACACAGGCTGTACCATGCTGATCATCATGCATGACTGGAATATCAATTTTCTCCTGTATCTTTTCTTCAATGTAAAAACAGCGCGGGGCGGAGATATCTTCCAGCTGGATGGCGCTAAAAGTTGGGGCGAAATTGACCACACTTTCCACAATTTTATCAGGGTCTTTGGTATTCAACAGAATGGGCATGGCCGACAGTCCGGTCAGGGTTTCCATCAGGCTGGCCTTACCTTCCATGACGGGCATAGCCGCCAGCGGTCCAACATCTCCCAGGCCGAGAACAGCGCTGCCATCAGTCACAATAGCAACCAGATGCCTGATAGCAGTATAACGTCTGGCCAGGGTCGGGTTATTTTTAATCAGCAGGCTGACTTCAGCTACGCCCGGCGTGTAAACTTTTCTGAGCACACTGATACTGTTAATTTCATAGCGGCTGCGGACGGCAATTTTGCCACCCTGATGCATTTCCAGCACTTCATCTCTGACCTCGAGCAGCTCCGCCTGAGGATAGGACTGGACGGCTCTGATTATTTTCTGGAGATGAGCTTCATCATCAACAAAGATGGTAATATCCCTGATCATGAAATTGGTTCCCATGTGAATGGTCTTAATTTCACCCACATAGGCGTTCTCTGTACCCAGAGCAGTTAACAGGCCACCAAGGACTCCCGGTTTTTGTAACAACCGGCATCTTAAAGTGCGAACTAACTTATCTTCCCACCACATAATTCATACTCCTTTTTTCTTTCTTTATGAATTAAGCTCTTAGATTATATAACTTAAGTCAGCTGGAAGTAAGAAGGTCTGGCTGAGAAGGCAGTAGTTTTAATTCTTCTTCTGGCTGAATTGATAATAAAAGATAGGCGTGACCAGAAAAATAAAAAAGGCAGAAGTGGTCAGGCCACCCAGTGTGGCCAGAGCCAGGCTTGACCAGATTTGCTTCTGACCGGTATCAAGCTGAATTAAAATCATGGGCAAAAGGCTGAAAACAGTAGTGGAGGTGGTCATAAAGACAGGCCGTATCCTTTCTTTGCTGCCCTTTATAATAGAATCAACCAGCCCCAGACCAGAGGTTTTCCTGGTGAGATTGATATGGTCAACTAAAATTATAGAGTTGTTCACCACTATTCCAGCCAGAAGGATGACACCTATATAAGCTGAAGAATCGAAGGAATAGCCAGCAATGACAAAGGCCAGAAAAACACCAACCAGAGAAAGCGGGACAGAAAGCATAATAATGAATGGCTGGATAAATGATTCATAGAGAGAAGCCAGAATGATAAAAATGATAATAAGGGCGGCGATTATCCCAAACATCAGCTGGGCTTTTTCACTGCTGGTCATCATGTAGCCATAGTCCATGGTAGCTGAAAAACCAGGAGGAAGGCTGAGCGAGGAAAAAATAGCCTTCCGGTAATTTTCGGCGGCCTTATATGGACCCTTAAATTCCCACATGACCATCATTTGAAATTGCTGGTTTTCCCGGTAAATTGAACCAGGGATTTCTTTTTCCTCAACCGTGATCAGGTCCTTGAGCCTGAGGTGCTGGCCAGAGATGGTAATGAGTTCTGATTCTTGCAGGGTTACTAAATCCATATTTTCCGACTCAGGGAATTTCAGGTCAATTGATCTCTCTTTGTTATCAATAATTGCCTGCAAAGGCACACCAAATGTGCCGGCCAGCAGACTCTGAAGCTGATAGAAAAGATAATTTGGATCAAGGTCATAACGGGACAGAGCCGGCTGATTCAGTTTCAGGACATACTCAGTTGAGGAAATATCTCCCCAGTAATTCTTTCCGGTTATTGATTTTATGTCACCGATCCTGGGATTCTTGCGCAATCTGGTTTCCAGATCGGCCGCAATGTCCTGCAGTTTTTTTAAATTATAGCCATAAAAATTTATCATAGAATCATAATAGCGTCCTGCACTCATCGAGGAGTAATAACCCTGGGGATCAAAACCGTAGACGCCAACGCTGACTCCGGCAAAGTTAGTGGCCAGCCGGATCAGCTCATCTTTGAGGATATAGGGATGGGCAGAATATTCGATGTCCGTTGGAAAAGTTATGCTGATATAGGCTGCTTCCTGGCTGACCGAGGTGTCGATGGTTTTTTCGCAGGGATAAGTCAGGGCTTTGTCTTCAAATTTTTTAATCAGATCGTCAGTTGCCTCGAGGCGCGTGCCAGAGGGCATACGAACCGAAACAATCAGTCGGTCTTTTGAATACCAGCGGAAGAACTCGCCGATAACCACGTTCTTTTTGAACAGGCGGTAACTACCATAAGTTATCAGACAGACAATTAAGATTATTTCTACTGGATGTTTAAGGCAGAAACGCAGGACTTTGTCCACACTTAATCGGCCTGGCCTGGCTGGCTTTTTCTTTCTGACAAATAGAAGCCTGGGGCTGAGAGCCGGGATAAGAGAAAAGGAGACCAGAAGGGAAGTCATTAAGGCTATGCCCATCACTATGCCCAGTGGAAGATAGTAGATTCGCAGACGACCCTGGAAAAATGGAAAGCAGAAGAAAACTCCAACCGTGGTCAAGGTAGAAGCCAGCACCGGAGTGAAGACTTCTCTGGCGCCACGGGTGGCAGCTTCGACCGGTTCCAGACCTGACTCTCGCAGCCTCAGAATATTTTCAAAGACGACAATGGAGTTATCAACAAACATGCCGAAGCCGAGAGCCAGTGCTCCCAGGGTCAGCATGTTCATAGAAATGTTGAAAAGATAGATAAAATTAAATGAGATTATGGCTGAAAAGGCAACTGAAGAAAGAATCAAAAGAGAAGGGAGCAGGCGGCGGATGACTATAAATATCATCAGAAAAATTAGAGCGGTAATGGTTACAATTAAAAGATAAAGGTTATTTAGATTCTTTTTAATTTCCAGGCTCTCATCATCTACCACCCTGAAGATGAGATCGGCAGGCAAATTTTTTTTGATAGCTTCCAGCCTGGTTTTTACCTCGCTGGCTACCTTAAGTGTATTTTTACCTTTTTCCTTGAGAACCTGAAGCTTGATTGTTGGCTGCCCGTTAATGCGGTTTAGATAATAAATATCCGCATATTCCAGCTGGACCTCCGCTACATCTTTGATATGAATTGGAACTCCACCCAGAGAGGTGATAACTATCTCTTCAATGCCCTTAATATCTCGGGGTGCAATGGCTACGCGTAAGAGATATTCTTCCTGACCCATCTTAATCCGGGCCGAAGGATAAACAGCCAGGACGCGATTCAGAGCAGAAGCTATCCAGTAGGGATGAAGGCCGAGATCTCTCAGCTTTTTCTGGTTGAGGGTGAGCCTGACATTAAGATCAGAACCGCCGCTGACTTCAACCTTCGAAACGCCGTTAATTGAGCCCAGGCCATTCTCCAGCTTATCTTTGACCAGTTCTCTTAAAGTCTGAAGAGGATAATTGCCCGAAATGGTGTAAGTCAGGAAAGGCCGAACTCTGAAATCCTCCGGGACATAGGGTACTATTTCTGGCCTGACGCCATAGGGTAGTTCAGGCAATGCCCGGCCTAACGCTTCTCTTAAAGCCAGATTGGCCATCTCCAGGTCGGTTTTCGGCTGAAATTCAATCGTCAGCCTGGCCGTACCTATCTCAGAGGTTGAGGTCAATTTGCGCACGCCTTTTACTGACAGCACAGCTTCTTCCAGCAAAGAGGTAACCTGAGTCTGGACGACTTCGGGTGAAGTGCCCGGCCAGCTGGCCACGATGTCCACCTGCGGAAAATCTTCCTGTGGGGCCAGCTCTAATTGAATATGGAATAGCGAATAAAGGCCAAGAGCCAGAAGAGCCAGATAGACCATCAGGGTGGCTATCGGGCGTTCAATGAAGACTTTCATGGTCTCTAATTATCCGATAAAGTCAGGCCCGGCTTCAGACCCGAGCACTTTTTCTTCTCAAAATGATATCCTCCACATACTCATAAAGAGCCGGGATTAAAACCAGCGTCAGGAAGAGTGATGAGGTTAAGCCACCGGCGACAGCAATAGCTAGCGGTTGGAGCAGTTCTGCTCCCCGACCCAGCCCTAAGGCCATCGGGAGCAGACCAGCAATGGTACTTAAGGAAGACATCATAATTGGTCTCAAGCGAACCTGGCTACCTTCAACCACTGCCGACCGCAAGTCCTTTCCCTGCCGGCGGAGCTGGTTAATATAGTCAATCTCAACGATAGCGTTGTCGACGACAATTCCGATGAGAACAATCACCCCGATAATGGAGATAGCATTGATACTCTGACCGGTTAAGAAAAGAAGAATTATTGTTCCGACTATACCCATCGGAACAGTGGTCATTATCAGAAAAGGATGAAGAAGAGACTCAAATTGAGCAGCCATAATCATATAGATAAGAACCATGGACATAATGAAGGCCAGAAGAAGTGATCGGAAACTGGTTTGCATTTCTTCTCTTTCGCCGCCGAACACCAGGCGGTAGTCGCCCGGTAAATTCATCTCGGCTATAGTTCGCTGAATAGCTGGAACAACCTGGCTTAGTTTTTTACCACGAAGATTAGCTGTGATGATGATTTCCCTCTCCTGGTTTTCCCGTCTGATCTCGTTCGGGCCGGCCACTGGCTGATAGCTGACCAGCTCTCTCACCGGGATCAGAGAATTCTTATAAGGGAAAAATGAGTTCAATATTTGCTCGATATTTTGCCGGGAGTTGCTTTCCAGCACAACCCGAACATCATATTTTTTTTCCAGCTCGCGGTACTGAGTGGAGACATCCCCCCTGATAGCTTCTACCAGGTAACTGGCGATATCGCCGGGCGACAGTTCAGGATATTTTTCCAGATTTTCCTTATTTATCCTGATTAACAGCTGTGGTTTACCTTGCTGCAGATTGGGATTGACATCAACTATTCCAGGTATTTGCTCGAGCTTGCCGGCAAACTCCAGGGCTATCCTTCTGAGTTCTTCCAGATCCTTTCCCTTAACTTTTAGATTGAGTTCATTGGAGCTCAGAGCCAGAAATTCGCCGAGAGTTGTCTGCTCACGACTGACTGAATATTTAACATCAGTTAACCTGGTCAGATAGCCTCTGGCTTCAGCCATCATTTTATTCATGAGTTTTGGATCTTTTAATTCGACTGAGATCTCAGCTGAGTTCACAGACAAATCGGGTCGCGAAGCTTCTCCGGCTGAAACCAGGCCGACCTGGGAAAAGACTCTCCGGATACCAGGAATATCCTTCAGCCAGTTTTCCAGGCCTGAAACAATCTCTTCGGTCTGTTCAAAAGAGTACTCAACCGGTGCCTGAAGGCTGAGATGAAAGGTCGAAGTCTTAAGCGGAGGCATCAGTTCTCGTGGCAGTAACCACCCCAGTCCAAAAACCAGAATAAAGACAAAGATAGCTAAATAAAAGGCCTGACTTTTATGATTAAGTGTCCAGAGCAGGGCCTGTAAATGCCCTCTGGTAAATTTCATGTAAAGGCGATTAAACCAGCGGAAAATGGCAGCCAGAATAGGTTTAAATGGTCTGGCGATTAAACTGGCCAGGCCAGCGATGGCGATGAATATAAGACTGAAAATAAGTTTAAAAATAAAAATGAGCAGATTGGTTAAATTATAGGTGATGAATTTAAAACCAGCCCAGATCAGGAAGAAAACATTTTTCCGACCAAGTTCTTCCTTGAATTTTTTATAAGACATGAACTGCCAACGCGGCAGTTTCCTTCCTGTCTCCGGTCGCTTATAGGTTCTTGCCGCCAGCATGGGCAAAAGAGTGACCGAGATAAGCAGAGCCGACAGCAAAGTATAAGTAACAGTGAGGGCTGTATCTTTAAAGAGCTGTCCGGCTACACCCTGAACATAGATAACCGGCAAGAAAACAACAATGGTCGTCAGGACAGAGGCAGTGATGGCATTGATAACTTCGGTGGTGCCACGGTCAGCCGCTACTTTTAATGATTCTCCCAGCTGGTGATGACGGTAGATATTCTCAGAGACGACGACTGCCGTGTCATCGAGCATGCCCACCCCCAGGGCCAGTCCACCTAAAGACATCAAATTCAAGTTGATATGTTCCAGGAAAAGAAGATTAAAGGTCCCGATAACAGAAATGGGAATAACCGTATCTATAATTAGGGGTGATTTCCACTCCTGAAGGAAGATGAGCAAAGTCAGAAAGGCCAGAATTGCCCCTTCAATGATCTCTTCAATGGTGGTGTTGATCGCTTCCCGGATATAGCCGGCCTGTTCTGAAATTATTTCCAGGTTGATATCCGGATTTTCTTGTTGGATCTGATCAATGACTTCTCTGGCCTTAGTGCTGACCTTAACTGTATTAGCCCCATATTCTTTGCGGACAAGCAGGCCAATACTTTCCCGGCCGTTTAGCCTGGTCACGCCTTCCCGATCTTTGATAGTGTCTATTACTCTCCCCAGGTGTTTCAACAGGATGACGCCACCTTCGGCCGTAAATTTAACCGGAATATTTTCTATTTCTTTAACCTGTTCAAACTCTCCCGCTACCCGCAAAGAATAAACAAATTTGCCTTTTCTGATATTGCCACCGTGGAGACTGCGGTTAAAGGCAGCAATCTTGTTTCCTACCTCTTCAATTTTCAGCCCGAAGTTGGCCAGTTTCTCCGGATCAACTTCGACCTGAATTTCTCTTTCCACCCCACCGGTAATTTCGACTTCGGCCAGTCCTTCGACCTGTTCCAGCCTCGGTTTGATCAATTCTTCGGCCAGCTCCTTTAAATCCAGCAATTTCTGTTCCCCGGTTAAGGCCAGGGTCATAATGGGCTGGCTCTGGGGATCAAGGGCAATAATAACCGGTTTATCACATCCTTCAGGTAAAGAATCTCTAGCTGAGTCCAGTCTTTCCCGGGTATGGAGCAGAGCAAAATCCATATTTGTTCCCCAGGAAAATTCAATAGAGATAAAGGAATAGCCTTCCTTCGAAATAGACTCGACCCGGCGCAGGCCTGGAACCCGGCTGACTGAAGTTTCCAGCGGCATGGTGACCAGCGCTTCCACTTCCTCCGGAGCAACACCTGCATACTGAGTGACGACCGATAGCCGGGGATAGCTGATTGAAGGTAAAAGATCAACGCTTAGCTGGCTGAAAGAGACCATACCCAGCAGGACAATAGCCAGATAGAACATTAAGATAAAAACCGGCCGGTCAATCGAAAACTTAGCCAGACTCATCAGCTGTCCTCCTGGCCCTTCTCTTATTCAACTATTCTGACGGCAGAATCATGGGCCAGAGTCATATGACCTTCAACAATGACCGGATCGCCCTCTTTGACGCCATCGAGAACTTCCACCAATTGTTCATTTTCCTGACCAGTCTGGATGTATCGCCATTTAGCCAGGCCGTTTTCCACGACGAACACCAGTGGACGTCCGCCGCGAACCAGGACTGCTGCCTGCGGGACAAGCAACCGCCGGGTAAAGATTTCTGTTACTATTTCTATTTCGGCATGCATACCGGGCTTAATCTCCTCGGCCAGATTCTCAAGACTGATAAAAACGCTGCAGGTCTTATCTTCTTTATTTATAACCGGGCTGACGGCTACCACTGTTCCCTTAAAAACTCTACCTGGAAAAGCACTGAAACGAATATCAGCTTCCCGGCCAACTTTGACCTTGCTGACTTCTGTTTCCAGGACCTTAGCCGTGATTTTTAGCTGGCTGACATCAACCAGAGTAAATAGTTCTCGCCCGGCCTCAATTGTCTCACCCGGAGCGACCTTAATACCCGTAATTATTCCGGAGAAAGGTGCCATTATTTTGGTCTTTTCCAGCTCCAGACGGGCGATTTTGGCGTTAACCTCGGCCTGGGTTAAACCTTTGGAAGAAGCGATGATTTCATCACGTTTGAGCCCGCTGCCAATTTGAGCCAGTTCATAGTCGAGGCGGGCTCTTTCCAGCTCGGCCTGAGAAATCAGGCCGTCTCTATAGGCCTTTTCTGCCTTTTGGTAGGCCTCCTGAGCTTTTTTAAGGTCGGCATTATCTTGTATCTTAGGCGTGGTTAGACCTGGTTCCTGAAATAACCTGTCCAGCAAAAGTTCAGACAGGGCTTTCAGCCTCGTAGCTTCAGCTTCTTCAAGCTTTAGCTGGTAGGAAGTGTCGTCCAGCTCAGCCAGCAGCTCACCCTGACGAACGTGTTTTCCCTCCTGGACATAGAGTTTTTTCAAAATTCCGCCAACCTCCGCTTTAAGAACTACATTTTTTTCCGTGTAAACTTCACCCGGTGACTTAATCGTTTTTTCCAGGTCTTTAATTTCAGCTACAGCCACCTTGACAGAAATAGGAGCGATTGACTGAGTTTCTGCTGGTGGCGAAACGGACTGCTTCTCAGTGGCTGGTGATTCTCCAGTTGATTTCCTTTTGCTCAACCAGAAGCCACCCGCGGCCAGAATAATAATGACGATTATGACCAGAGTTGCCGTGAAAAGAGTTTTTCGACGTTGAGCCATCATACCCGCCTCGCTTTTTTCTAATAGATATCTTTTATATTAAAACGACGGTCAAAGTCAAAATATTTATCAAACAGGCCGAAAAAATTAAATTTCTAAACAGGCAGGTTTTAGTTATTTTTGATTTTCTAAAGACTTTTTGGCTGACAAAAGTTATAATAAAAACCGTCGTCAGGCTTTTAAAAATTGAGAGGTTAGGCTTCAGGTCATAGAAATAAATCCTGGCGGAGGCCGGTCTGAGGCGGCTGGCTGCATCGAATTTATTTTATTTTGAGTTTTAATTATGACCGAAGCCAAAGGCTACTTTTTTCCTGTGCCGGCAGCGTTAACTAAAACTCAAGTGAGGAGAGCAATGAGAGTTAAGAGATTGAAGATAATCAGTGGAGTTTTTTTGGTTCCCATCTTGGTGTTGGCTCTGACAGTTTTTAGAGGAAATAACCAGTCAGCGAAATGGCAAACTGACCAGGACGGTCAAAAGACAATAGCCAGCGAAGGAGTCAGTCTTAATCTGGCGGGAATAACCTTGCCTTTTGTGGCCAATGAAGGTCAGTGGGCCGATCATATTAAGTATCAAGCCGGCCTTTTTTCAGGAAAATTTCTGGTGACTGAACATGACCTTGTTTATTCTTTAACTGTAGCCGATCAGCAAAGAGATAATGGGCTGATAGCCAGTCCCGGGATGCCTGGCAGTCGGGCTTTGGTCAGGTCAGAATTAACCAGAAACAACACGGTTGAAAAACTCCGGTCTATCTCTTTTCGGGAAAGCTTTGTAACCCCAACTGGCTCTTTAGCTACTCTTGCGCCCGGCGGTCGGGAAAAAGCCTCGGGCTGTATATCTTATTTTGGGGGCAACAATCCAGACAGGTGGAAAAAGGGACTGGCCAGCTATAACAGTCTGTCTCTGGGGGCTATCTATCCAGGGATTGAGGTTGAGCTAAAAGCCTCCGGGCAAAATGTTGAAAAACTTTTTTATTTAAGGCCAGGGGCAAATGTAGAAGACATAAGAATTAGAATGGATGGTGCTGATTCTCTGAAGATTGACGAAGCTGGGGAATTGATTCTCTCCGCCAGCCAGAGTGAACTGGCTATGATGAAACCGGTTGGCTTCCAGGAAAAAGATGGACAGAAGACGGCCGTTGAGGTGGTTTATGAATTAAAAGGTCAGAACGAATATGGGTTTAAAATCGTTGGGTCCTATGATCCTCAACTGACGCTGGTCATCGATCCGGCTTTAAGCACTCTATCTGCTTCTACTTATCTGGGCGGAACAGGTAACGATCGCAGCTTTTGCCTGGCTCTGGATAATTCGGGGCACGTTTATGTGGCCGGCTATACTCTTTCCTCTACCGCTGATTTCCCGACCACTGACGGAGCTTATGATCGTACCTACCATGGTGAATATGATCTTTTTGTCTCGAGGTTTTCGTCTGATTTGAAGACATTGGAAGCTTCAACTTATCTTGGAGGAGCTGGGAGTGATTATCTTTATTCTATGGCTCTGGATAGCACCGGTCACGTTTATCTGGCTGGGGCCACCAGTTCCAGAGATTTTCCCATAATTCCTGGAGCTTTTCAGGGGACTTACCTGGGCGGGGAGTATGACGCTTTTGTCGCCAAACTTTCGTCAGACCTTAGCAGCCTGCTGGCTTCTACCTTCCTTGGTGGGAGCGAAAATGACTATGCCGCCTCTTTAATTCTGGACAGCTCGTTCAATATTTACCTTACTGGAACTACCAGTTCAGCTGATTTCCCGGTTACACCCGGGGCCTACAGTGAGGTTTATAAAGGCGGGTATGATATCTTTGTAGTCAGATTGTCTAATTCTCTTAATTCTCTATTAGCTTCGACTTATATCGGGGGAGGAGATTATGACATCGGCTCAGCCCTGGTTTTAGGAGATGCTTATCTTATCCCCGGCTCGATTAGAACCTCTGTTTCCAGCCAGACCAGGACTGCTGCCGGGAACAATAAGATCAGATCAGAAAGAAAGTCCAGCGGGAAACTGGCCGGCAAAAGACAGGCAGAAGCGAACGAAGATAGTGAAAATTCAACTTTTAGCCGCAGCAGTGAACTGGCTCAACCCTCGGTTAGCAATGGCTATGGATATACCATTTATGTCGCTGGTCGCACTAAATCCAGCGACTTTCCTGTTACCTCCAGAGGTTATGACCGGTCTTTCCATGGTGGCTATGATGGGGTGATTTTCCGGATCAGTCCGGATCTGAGCGAACTATATGTCTCGACCTATCTGGGTGGAAGCGGAGATGATTATATCTATGCCCTGGCCCGTGACCGCCAATCGAAAATTTTGGTGGCTGGCTACACGGCCTCAGCTGATTATCCGGTAT
>Ga0116169_1000823_pt1 | contig 29441 bp, 29 predicted proteins | sample AD_UKC130_MetaG_FD_89796 | JGI IMG/M metagenome (GOLD analysis project Ga0116169, IMG submission 89796) | Active sludge microbial communities of municipal wastewater-treating anaerobic digesters from Canada - AD_UKC130_MetaG | ecosystem: Engineered > Bioreactor > Anaerobic > Digestate | place...
ACCGAGACCGGAGCCGGACAGTGGGGCACAGCTCTGTCCTATGCTGGTGCACTTTTCGGAGTTAAAGCCCGGGTTTATATGGTCAGAAGCAGCTTCCGCCAGAAACCTGGCCGACGTATCATGATGCAACTTTTTGGCGGCGAAGTCACCGAAAGCCCCAGTCCAACTACCGATGCCGGCCGAAAATATTATCAGGAAAATCCAGATCATCCGGGCAGCCTCGGCATCGCTATTTCTGAAGCAGTCGAAGTAGCCCTGAAAAGTCCTGAGGTCAAATATTCTTTAGGCTCGGTGCTTGATACTGTCATGATTCATCAGTCAATCATTGGCCTCGAAGCTCAATCTCAATGTCGTGAAATTGGTTTCGAGCCAGATCTGATTGTTGGTTGTGTTGGCGGTGGCTCCAATTTTGCCGGTTTAAGTTTTCCCTTTGTTCGACGTAATTTGAAAGAAAAAGCCGCCACTAGATACTTAGCTGTTGAACCAGAGGTCTGTCCTTCTCTTACCGCTGGAGAACTGACCTATGATTTTGGCGACAGCGTTGGCCTCACCCCTTTACTTTACATGTACACTCTGGGCAAAGACTTCATCCCTCCAGCCATTCATGCCGGCGGCTTGCGCTATCACGGCATGTCCCCGCTGGTCAGCCATCTGGTCAAGCAAGGACTGGTCGAAGCTAAAGCCTATCCCCAGGACAGAGTTTTCGAGGCGGCAGAACTTTTTCTCAGGACAGAAGGTATTCTGCCTGCGCCAGAATCAGCTCATGCTATAGCAGCTGTTATTGATGAAGCTCTTCTGGCTAAAAAGACGGGCCAACCGGTCAATATTTTATTCAATCTTTCCGGACATGGCTTCCTTGATATCAGTGCTTATGACCGCAAAAATAAGTGACAGAAGTAAGTAAAAAGTCCAGTCAGGATAAGAGGGGAAGAGCGTTGTCTCTCTTCTCCTCTTATCTTTTTATTTTAGACTTCTTCCATCCTGATGGTGAAATGCCTTAGCTGCGGAGATTCGCGGACAATTCTCATTCCCCGCACTTCTTCCCGCTTTTCATACAATTTAATGATTGAGTCAGCCACATATTCAATCTGAGCACTGGTATAAACCCGCCGCGGTATAGCCAGGCGCACCAGCTCCAGCCTGGGGTAAATTTCACCGCCCGTCTTTGGATCCTTTTTGGCAAACATCACTGCCCCGATTTCTGATGTTCTGATACCGGCTTGCCGGTAAAGAGCTACGGTCAGAGCCCAGCCCGGATATTGATGCCTCGGAATATGGGATAAGAAACGATCGGCTAAAAGGTAAATGGCATGACCGCCAAATGGCTTGAGCACCGGTACACCGGCCTGATCAAGCAATTGTCCAAGGTAAGCCACCTGACCGACCCGGTAATCAAGATAATCCTCTTCCAGCACCTCCTCCAGCCCGCGAGCTATAGCCTCCAGATCGCGTCCGGCCAGTCCTCCATAAGTTGGGAAGCCCTCGCCTAAAATTAATAAATTTTTGATCTTCTCCGCCAGCTGGTCATCATCCAGAGTGACAAAACCGCCAATGTTAACCAGGGCATCCTTTTTGGCACTCATCGTCGCTCCCTGGCCATAGGAAAAAATCTCCTGAGCTATTTCCAGAATACTTTTATTCTCATAGCCCTTCTCACGTTTTTTAATAAAATAAGCATTCTCAGCAAAACGGCAGGCATCAAAGAAAAGCGGGATTTTGTGCTGCTTGCAGATCTGACTGACCTCTTTAATATTTTTAAGTGAAACCGGCTGACCGCCACCACTGTTATTGGTTATGGTCAGCATGGCCAGCGGTATCTTTTTGGTTCCCTTTTTTTCAATAAACTTTTTAAGCTTGATCGTGTCCAGATCACCCTTAAACGGAAAATCAGAATCAGGATCATAGGCTTCATCGATGACCAGGTCAACAGCTGAAGCTTCTCTGGCTTCGATATTAGCCCTGGTGGTATCAAAATGATTATTGCTCGGGACAAAATCTCCCTTTTTGACCATAGCCCCGAACAGAATTCTTTCTGCCGCCCGGCCCTGATGAGCCGGAATAACATGTTTAAAGCAAAAGATGTTTTTAACGGCTGCTTCGAAGTGATAGAAACTTCTGGCTCCAGCGTAAGACTCATCACCAACCATCAAACCAGCCCATTGTTGATCACTCATCGCTGAGGTGCCAGAATCAGTCAGCAGGTCAATTAAGACTTTTTCAGCCGGAATATTGAAGACATTAAAGCCAGCCTCTTTCAGAATGTTTTCTCTTTCCCGGCGGCTGGTCGGCTTAATCCTTTCCACGGTCTTAATGCGGAAAGGTTCAAGCGGCGGTCTTAGATTTTTTATGTTCATATCTTCCACCCCCAAAAAATTATTTCCAAACTCAATATGAAGATTTTATTATATTTTGACCCTTAGAATGAAACGATTTTTTTAAAATTCTTATATCTCTGGATGAGATCAAGCTCTGAAGCCCGAAGCAAACCGGACAGACCAAAATCTTCAATAGCCAGAGAAGCAACCAGATTGCCATAGACAGCTGCCTTTTTTATCTCACGGCGGTTAAATTTCCCAAGGCTGGCCAGGTAGCCAAGGAAAGCACCGGCAAAGGCATCTCCAGCTCCTGTTGGATCAACTACGTTCTCACACGGATTGGCCACCACGCTGAAGACAAAATTACGGCCAAAAACCATGGCCCCATGCTCCCCTTTCTTGACAATGATTATTTTTGGGCCCGAGGACTGAAGCTGGCGACCAGCCCTGACCAGATTGAATTCACTGCTTAAAAGGCGGGCCTCTTCTTCATTGGCAAACAGAATGTCTACTTTCTGGATCGCCTGAAAAAGAGCCTCTGGCTTGGTCTCGATCCAGTAACGAATGGTGTCCATCGCTACCAGTTTGGCTCCCTTCATTTGAGACAGAATAGAATCGTGGCTGTCGGGATCAAGATTGGAAAGAAAAATGATATCTGCCCGCCGATAACTTTCCGGGATAGTTGGCCGGAAATCCTGCCAGACATTGAGTTCAGTCTTAAGGGTTGTTCGCTGGTTAGGATCAGAAGCATACAGACCGTGCCAGGCCAGAGTTTTGCCTCTTTTTATTTTCAGCCCGGCTAAATCAATGTTTCTTGAACGTAAAAGAGCCAGAATTGACCGCGGAAAATCCTGGCCGACTATCGACACCAGCCCCGGTCTGGTAAAATAACTGGCGGCTACAGAGGCATAAGTGCCGGAACCTCCCGGAATTCGGTCTCTTCGGCCAGCCGGTGTTTCGATCGTATCAAAGGCTACTGAACCAACAATGACCAGATTCAAAGCCGGCCTCGTTTATAGATATTTGCCTATAAGTGGCCACAAATTTTTCACCGTCTGGGGATCTCTGGCCTGGGGGGCAGTGATGATGGTGTTTTTAAGTCCTTCCTGGCAATCACACTTTTCACCTTCAAGCTGATCAATCGAGGCCAGTGCTTTTTTGATGATATTCTTGGCGTTGGCAATATTAGCCTGAAGATTGGCCAGAACCAGCTCGACAGTCACCGACTCTTCCTGGCTTTTCCAGACATCATAATCAGTGACCAGATTCAGGGTGACATAACACATTTCCGCTTCCCTGGCCAGTCTGGCTTCAGTCGCAGCAGTCATCCCGATTACATCGGCTCCAAACTGACGATAAACCTTAGACTCAGCGACGGTCGAAAAGGCCGGGCCCTCAATGCAGACATAAGTCCCTGCCGGATGAACGGTCAGGTCAAGCTCTCTGGCTACCTGGTAAACATGCCTGGATAAAACCGGGCAGACCGGATGGGCCAGGCTGATATGAGCCACCAGCCCTTGCCCAAAGAAGGTGTTGGGACGTCTCGTCCGGTCAAAAAACTGATCAGCCAGAACAATATCCCTGGGCTTTATTTCTTCCTTAAGTGAGCCAACGGAGTTAACCGAAATTACTCTTTTGACGCCCAGCAACTTAAAACCAAAGAAATTCGCCCGATAGTTGACTTCAGATGGCATATAACGGTGACCCCGCCCATGACGGCTCAAGAAAGCCACCGTCATCCCTTCCAGTTCACCAACGATATAGCTATCGGATGGCGGGCCGAAGGGGGTATCTAAAGAAATTTCGCGAGCCTGACGCAAGCCATCAATCTGATAGAGACCAGTCCCCCCCAGAATGCCAATGTTGACCTCGGGTAATTCTTTCTGATTCATTTTTAACTACCTCTTATTTAGCTTCTTCTTAAAGCTAATCTATACTATTTATGCCGTTATTCAGTCAAGATATTTTGATTTTTTTGTGGCAAAAGGCTATGCTGTTATCAATATTTTAAGGGTAATAAATTATGAAATATATTTATTTCGACTGTTCCAGCGGGGCCAGCGGCGATATGATCCTGGCTTCTCTGCTCTCTCTGGGGATTCCGGTCGAAGAATTCCAGCAGGCCATCCAGGGATTGAAACTCCCGGTTGAAATCAAGGTGAGCAGAGGAAAAGCGCAGGGCCTGGTCGGCACCAGAGTTGAGGTCATAACCTCCGGCCAGTCATCACCCCGAAATTTTGAGGAGGTCAGGAAGGTTATCAACCGCTCCAGACTGGAGGCAGAGATAAAAGCTAAGGCTATCCAGATTTTCCGGCGGCTTTTTCAAGCCGAAAGCCGGGTTCACGGCACAGGTTTTGTCCGAACTCATCTGCATGAGGCAGCAGCTGATGATGCTCTGGTGGATATTACAGGCAGTTGCTGGCTGCTCCAGCGGCTCGAAGTTGACCGGGTTTATTTTTCCCCGGTTAACCTCGGCAGCGGTTTTATCAAAACAAGTCATGGCCTCTTACCGGTGCCTGCTCCGGCCGTGGCCGAATTGATGAAAGGTTATCCGGTCTATAGGAGCGGAGAGCAGACGGAACTTCTGACCCCTACCGGGGCAGCGATTCTGACCACTCTCGGAGAGTGCTGGACAGAATGGCCCCAGCTCACTTACGATCAAGTCGGGTATGGCCTTGGCCAGAAAGAACTTCAATTGCAACCCAATGTTCTGCGTTCTTTCTATGGCGAGTTAAAATCGTCCAAACTGCCTGCGACTGTCTTTCAAATAGAAGCAACTATCGACGACTCTTCGCCTCAAGTTCTTGGCCATTTTCTGGATAAAGCCCTTAATTCAGGGGCACTCGAAACTTATCTGACGCCGGTTGTGATGAAAAAAAGCCGCCCGGGAACGAAATTGACCGTGCTGGTTGAGGCTGATAAAATAGAAACCCTGATTGAGGCTATTTTCCGGGAAACAACGACCATCGGGCTGAGGTATTTTCCTGTGGCCCGCAGGACTTTACAGAGGACAATAACCGAAGTCAAACTCGGCTCGCACAGAATCAGAATTAAAGAAGCCTTCCTGGGGAAGGAAAGAATAAATATTCAGCCTGAATATGAGGATTGCCGGCGGGCAGCCGAGGCTCTGAACCTGCCGCTGAAGAAGGTCATTCTTCTGTCTTTGGAAAAAATCAAAAAGAGAGGTAGCCATGACAGCCAGCAAAACAAATAAATCGGCAAAAAGTATGGATCAAAAAAAAATAGAAGAAGCGGTTTACCATTTGCTCGAAGGGATTGGTGAAGACCCTGACCGACCGGGTTTGCGAGGAACCCCCGGCCGGGTGGCCAGGATGCTTGATGATATTCTCGGCGGAATTAAAATTGATCCAGCCGAAGATCTGGAAGTTTTCCAGGATGAAAGGCATGATGAAATGGTCCTCATCAGGAATATTCCCCTCTACTCGGTATGCGAGCACCATCTTCTGCCTTTTGCCGGCGTGGCTCATGTCGCTTACATTCCAAAGGAAGGAAGAATTGTCGGACTGAGCAAAATTGCCAGGCTGGTTGATACCCTGGCCAGAAGACTTCAGGTGCAGGAAAGATTGACCAAACAAATCGCCGACACTCTGAATGCCATCCTTAACCCATTGGGAGTAATGGTGGTCATTGAAGCCGAACATCTTTGTATGTCAATGAGAGGCGTTAAAAAGCCCAAAGCCATAACCGTGACTTCTGCTGTCCGCGGTTCATTCCGTAACAATCCAGCTACCCGGACAGAAGCCATGATGCTCATCAGAGGAGGACTGCCAGGTGGAAGAGAAAGCTAAAAATACATTTTATGTTACGACTCCAATTTATTATGTTAATGATGTGCCACACATTGGCCATGCCTATACGACCATCATTGCCGATGCCCTGGCCCGTTATCAGCGGCTGAAGGGGAAAAAAGTCTTTTTCCTGACCGGCACCGACGAGCACGGGCAGAAAATAGAAAAGAGCGCGGCCGAAAAAGGCCTGTCTCCTCAACAACTGGCTGATCAAGTGGTGGTTCGTTTTAAAGACCTGTGGCAAAGGCTGAATATTTCTTATGATTATTTCATCCGGACAACGGAAAAATTTCATGAGCAGGGAGTCCAGAAAATATTTAAGAAGTTGCTCGATAAAGGAGATATCTATAAAGGTACTTATCAGGGCTGGTATTGTGTGTCGGAAGAAAACTTTCTCTCCGAAGATGTTCCGCTGGAAGCAGAGGGATATAAAATCTGTCCCGATTGCGGGCGAAAGGCTGTTCTTTTAGAGGAAGAAAGCTATTTTTTCCGTCTATCAGATTATCAGCAGTCTCTGCTGGATTTTTATCAGTCACATCCACATTTTGTTCGTCCGGCCAGCCGGATGAATGAGGTGGTTAGCTTTGTCCGCCAGGGGTTGAAAGACTTGAGTATTACCAGAACCTCGGTCAGCTGGGGCATACCGGTTCCGGGTGATCCAAAGCATACCATTTATGTCTGGTTTGATGCTCTTCATAATTATGTAACCGCTATTGGCTATGACTGGAATCCAGAACTTTTTAACACATTCTGGCCAGCTGACGTTCACCTGATTGGCAAAGATATTCTGCGTTTTCACGCTATCTTCTGGCCGGCTTTTTTGATGGCAGCTGGCTTTGAACTGCCAGCAACAGTTTTCAGCCATGGCTGGTGGCTCAAAGATGAAGCTAAGATGTCTAAATCCAGAGGCAATGTTCTTGACCCTTATTTTATCCTGAATAAAGTTGGCCCCGATGCTCTCAGGTACTTTCTGTTGAGGGAAATCCCTATCGGACTGGATGGCAGCTTCTCTTATCAGGGTTTTATCCACCGGATAAATTCAGATCTGGCTAATGATCTGGGCAATCTCGTTCAGAGAACTTTGACCATGGCGGTCAACTATTTTGATGGGCACCTACCTTCTCTGGGCGAAGAAACCGAGGCCGACCAGGAACTGGCCAGGCAGTTTGAAGATACTAAAAATAAGGTCTATGACCTCTATGATGACCATGCTCTGAACCGGGCTCTGGAGGAAGTCTGGTTCTTCCTCAATATCGTCAATAAATATCTGGCCGATAACGAACCCTGGAAACTGGCCGGGCAACCGGGAAAAAGGGACAGGCTGGCCAGGGTCATTTTTCAGGCTATTTGCTCGATCAGAGGGGCCAGCTACCTCCTTTATCCGGTTATGCCTCAGACTTCTGAAAAAATCTGGGAATTGCTGGGTGAGGACAGAAAGCCGGCCGCATTGCTGACCTCAGACTTCAAATTTTATGATTTTCAACCTGTTCGCCGGATCAACCGGGCTAAAGCCATTTTCCCCAGAATTGATCTGGAAGAATTTATGAGAGAAAGCGACAGCTCTAAAAAAGAGCCACCGGCCAGCGGAGAGAAAGAATCCAAGGAGAAAAAGATGGACTATATAACCTATGACGAATTTAAAAAGATGGATTTGAGGGTAGCCAGAGTTATAGCTGCCGAAAGAGTAGAGGGAACCAAAAAGCTCTTAAAGCTGCAGATTGACCTTGGAACTGAACAGAGGCAGATCATCGCTGGAGTGGCAGAAACCTATTCACCAGAAGATTTGTTGAACAAAGAATTTATCGTTATTGCCAATCTACAACCGGCCGTTATCAGAGGAATTGAATCTCAGGGAATGCTGCTGGCGGCTGAGGTTGACGGCCGAGCCATCATCCCGTTTTTTGACCGGGAGATTCCATCCGGGACAAAAGTCAAATAAGATAGGATTTACCTCAAGTTAACTTAGAGAGAATAGGTGCCAGTTCAGCCAGAGGAATTTTTCCCTCCCTGAGGCAGACAGCTTTGGCACCGGTTAAATCAACGATCGTTGAAGGCAGGCCTCCCGGCGTTTTCCCCCCGTCAATAAAAAATTGAACCCGATCAGCAAAAAGCCGGTAAACATCATCAAAGGCTGAAAGTGGCGGTTGGCCACTAAGGTTAGCACTGGTTGAAATCAGAAGAGAACCGGCTTTTTTAATAAGCTGCCTCAGCCAGTCCGGAGAAGGGACGCGAACAGCCAGTGTCTTTTGGTGCCCTGGCAACAGGCCTTCCCTGACTCGCAGGACGAGAGTCAGCGGCCCGGGCCAGAAGGCTCTGGCCAGCCGAAAAAACAGGTCAGAGGGCTCCTCTATGAATTGAAGAACCATATCAAGATCTGAAGCGCAGAAAGGCAATCGCTTGTCGGCTTGACGACCCTTGAGCTCAAAAATTTTTTGATGCACAGCTGGAAAGGTAGCCAGTCCCCCCAGCCCATAAAAAGTTTCGGTGGGAAAAATGAGGATCTCCCCCTGGTTTAAAATGGCAGCCAACAGTTCCTCTTCTTCGTCTTTGAGTCTTGACTCAATCAGTCTGAATATTCTGGCCACGCCAATCACCTCACTTCGACCCCAAGGGCCAGCCATAATCTCTGTTTCTTAAAATAGTCCAAGTTTAACCTGCTGACAAGCCTGAAAATGGGACAGCTGTCGCCAAAACAGAACAATCAGGCAGGGAATAACAGGTATCTGGGCTGGCACAAAATTTGCTATAATAGTCGGGTGAGGAGGTAAAAATGAAAAAGAAACTGATCATCGTCTTAATCACCTTGATGCTCCTTCCAGTTGTAGCTTCGGCTGATATCTTTACTTTCCGCTATGGTTATTTTGTTCCCAGAACAAGCGGCGGAGAAGACAGCCTCTGGAAGATTGAATTTGACAATATGACACTTAAGAAGTCAGATTATCAAACAGGCATGCTGGGCTTGGCTTATGAGCTTTTTCTGAACCGTCAGTTCAGTCTGGTCTTCTCGGTAGATTTTTACAGTCGGGATAAAGCTGGCTTTTACGAGGATTGGTCATTATATACAATAGATGACATCGACTTTGCTCTGCCGGTGGAATATTATCCTTATGGCGATATGATTATCCATTCTTTCAGTGTATCTCAAACGCCGCTGCAGGTATCTTTGAAAGTTACTCCTCTCGGCCGGCAGGTCCGATTTGTCCCCTATTTTGGTGGAGGTTTAGGAGTTTATTTCTGGTCGGTTAAGCTCAGCGGTGACATGATTGACTTTTCTGATCCCTATTCCCTGGAAGATGAACAACTTGGTGGTGAGGTAACTATCTATCCAGTTTATTATACCTATGCCAGTGAATCAAAACGCATCTCAATTGGTTCCAGTGTTTTTGCCGGAGTAATGGTTCCTCTGGGTAGACAGGTTACGCTCGATCTCAATTTCCGCTATCAATTCTTAAAGCCAGAATTCCAGGACGCTTTTGAGGGTTTTGAAAGTTTCGACCTGAGTGGTTATACTCTGGTCGCTGGAATAAATTACTGGTTTTAATAATTAAGCTCTCCATTTCCACTATCCATCTATCTGCCGGGTTCCGGAACAAAAACCGGGCCCGGCAGATTTTTTAATCGGGTAAAAAATTAAATCGTTACGGAATTGATAATATTCTCATAATATTCAGCCTGTCTAAGCTCACCCCTTTTTCTAAAGCCTTTAGCCAGAATGGTAGCTTTTCTTTTAATTTCCTCTCTGATCAAGGTAGCTGTCGGCTCATCAGGACCGGTGGACAGGGCCTTGAGCATAGCCACCACCCGCCAGCGGTCGTTTCCCCAGTATTTTCTGGACAGCTGATCAGCATGCCCTCCCCTTTTGATAATAAGAGGTGACGACAGGTAATAATAGGGATAGCGCAGGGCAATTCTCAAGCCCAGATCATAGTCCTCGCAGACGGGAAGAGCCTCGTCAAACCAACCAATCTCATCGAGCAGTTGCCGCCGGAACAAGGCAGACGACAGGCTTAAAAGACAGAGCGATAAGGCTCTTTCCAGGATATAACCTGAGGGCTTCTGATGCTTTCTGGCTTGATTGACCCGTTTGCCCTGTCTTATCCAAATTTCTTCCGTCAGGCAAAAAGGAGCAGAGGGGAAGGCCCGCAGATAGCTCATCTGAACTTCTATCTTGGAAGGCAACCACAGATCATCTGAATCAAGAAAGGCTATAAAATCTCCCCGGGCTTCGGACAGGCCGCGGTTGCGGGCTGCACTCACCCCCCGGTGAGGTTCACAATAGTAACGAATATTGGGCACAGCCTGAAGATAGTGACTGACCAGAGATCCGGTCTCGTCAGTCGAACCATCATCTATGATCAGCAGCTCCCAATCGGCCGGATTTTTGTTGAAATAAGTCTGAGCCAGTACAGACTCGATAGCATCAGATAGAAATCGAGAGCGGTTGTAAGTGACGATGATGGCAGTTACCATTGGTCGCAGCCGATGAGAGGTTTATTGAACCTTTGCTTTTTTGACTGAATCAGATTCTTCTAAACTGAACGCCAGCCAGCCCCAGGCGGAATCGGCACCAATATCAGCTTTTAAAACAAAGGGCACCAGTTCCTTTTCCAGGTTATCCCTGAGCTCACGGCCCATTTCAAAAAAATCAAGCATCAACGGAATATGGAAGGTTTTGAATCCACCCGGCTCCAGGGCTTTATCACCCAGCAGTGATCCCTGATAAATCGAGCGATTTCCCAAATGCAGCTCCAGATGGAGGTCTTTGACCAATAAATCATAGGGATTGGGATTTTTCAGCTGGAAACTGAAGGTGAATTCAGCTCCACCCAGAGTTAGATCTTTGACAGCCAGAGGCAGAAAAGTAATCTCAGGGAATTCGAAGACAGGAAATTCCATGGAAAAGCTAAATGGGACCTTTTCTATTTTATTTTTTTCGTTTCTGAAGTACATTTCGCCTGCAACCAAACAGCTGGCCTGTTTCTGTCCTTCAGGCAGCATAGGTGTTAGATATTGATAGCTAATTTTAATGGGGAAGTGGAGGCCAATGGCCTGCCTGGCCGGGATGGTAACCTCCTCATCAGGAGAAACCTGTTGTTCAAAAAAGTTCTGGCTGTTGATTAGGACCCGGTAGGAGTAAGAGGCCAGGACATAGGTTCGATCGGAATTATTTTTGATAGCCGGGTAAAAAGATAGAGTCAATCCCTCCGGACTGAGCTCGGATATTTTTTTATCTTGAAGGCTGATCGCCAGGTTTCTGGCGGCGGCAGAAACAGACAATTTAACCGATATAATCAGCAGGGGCAGAATAGCCATTAAGGCCAGCCCCAACCATCTTGCTCTTTTGTTATTCATAGTCCTGATTCATAAGGTTAAGATTAAGGAACTAAAAATACCCTAAAAACTACTTCCTTTCAAGTCAACAAAATTCTTCTGGAAATTTTCGGCTGATCAGATATACTCATAAAAAGAAATTAACCACTGAGGAGGTTCAATGGAAATAAATCGCCGGAAGGCTTGTCTCCTGTTGACCTTTGTTTTCATTTTTGTTCTAACCTGTTCTCTACAATCGCAAGAAAAAAAGCCCACCCCAACTCTCTGGACAATCGATGACATTGTCAATCAGGAAAGGGCAGCTGATTTCAACATATCACCTGACGGTCAGATGGTTGTCTGGGTAAAAAATGTGCCTGATCAAGAAAAGGACAGCCGTGTTTCGCATCTTTTCTTAAGTTTGACCGCGCAGCAGAAAGACAATCAGCCTGTTCAACTGACCAGGGGGCATAATTCTGAGAGCCGGCCACGCTTTTCCCCTTCCGGGCAGCAAATAGCCTTTCTTTCCGGGCGTAAGGAAGATAGCCAGGATGAAGCTGACCGGGCAGCCAGCGGTCAGCAGTTATGGCTGATAGATGTCCGGGGCGGAGAGCCGGTAAAGGTTACAGACCTGGAATTTGGCCTGATTAATTATGCCTGGCTTGATGACCATCATCTCCTGATTCTGGCTCGCGAAGGCAGAACACTGAAAGAAATTAAAGAAAAAGAAAAGAAGGATGATTCAATCATTTTTGAAGATCAAGAACATCTGATTCCACAGCGGCTCTTCATCTATTGCCTTAAAGAAAAAAAATGGCACCGGCTAACAGAAAATCGCGACCAGATCACCAATTTTTATCTGTCACCTGACCGAAAACTGGTCATCACCCGTAACAATCAAAGCCTGAGTTATGAAAATGATAGAAAAATAAAACCGAAATTTTTTATGATTAAACTCGAGGACAAAAGCAGCCGGGAAATCTTTCCTGAAGATTTCTTTAAGCCAGACGGAATTTTCTGGGATAAAAACAATCAGGGATTTTATTTTTCGGTGATGAGGACCAGCGATCCGGTTAATGAGACGGCTGGAGCTGACTTCCTCTATTATTATGATCTCAAAACCAATGGCTATCGAGAAATCAATCTCAACTGGGAAGCGGGGTTAATGGAACCATATTTATTGGTTAAGAACGATGGATTTCTTGCCCCTCTGGCGGCTGGAGCCAGACCTAAGTGGCGAAGATACTATCGCCAGGCTGAAGAGTTTAATTTTGAAGAAATCGAAGGCAAGCATTATCCCCATATCTACAGCTTAACTGGCCAGGAAAATGGCGATTGGATAGTCTACAACCACACCACCGCCTCCAAACCGGGAGAATGGTATTTTGGTCACCTGGAAAAGAATAAGCTGGTTGTTGACAGGTTGCTCGTCGAACTCAATCTCAATTTTAAGAGCAAAAAAATAGCCCGAACGGAAGTTATAAAATGGAAGGGGGCTCTGGATGAAGAGATTGAAGGTGTTCTTTATTACCCTCATGATTATCAGCCTGGCAGGAAATATCCCCTGTTTTTGAATATTCATGGCGGGCCAACCGGGATTGATATGGACGAATTCGAAGAATCTTATGCCTATTACCCCAACCTTCTCGCCCAGAAGGGCTGCTTTGTGCTCAAACCAAATTACCATGGCTCAAACGGCTATGGCCAGAAATTTGTCGAGTCAATTAGAGGTCATTATTATGATTACCCCCTGGAAGATATGGTCAAAGGCATTGATTATCTCATCTCCAGGGGAATGGTCGACCCCGACCGGCTGGGGACCATGGGCTGGTCAAATGGTGGGATTCTGAGTATTGCCCTTCTCGTCTGGACCGATCGTTTTAAAGTCGGCGGAATCGGAGCGGCCGATGTTGACTGGATCAGCGACTATGGAACCTGTGCCTTCGGAGTCAGCTTCGATAATTACTATTTTCTTGGTGCACCCTGGGAAAGGCCAGATTATTATAGGCAATTGTCGCCTCTTTTCCATTTCAAGGACATGAAGATACCAACCATCATTTTCCACGGTGCGGAGGATACCAATGTGCCCTTTGGCCAGGGGATGGAGCATTACCGCGTCCTTCAGCAACTCGGCCAGGCGCCGGTCAGATTTATTATTTTCCCCGGTGAGCCACATGGACTGAGGAAACTGTCCCATCAGCGGCGCAAAATGGAAGAGGAGCTGGCCTGGTTTGACCGGCACTTTTTTAAGAGTCTCTCACCCAAAAATGAAGCACTAAAAGAGCTTTCGCCACTTGACCTCTCTCTTAAGGCTCAATCTTATGCCCGTTCTGGTTCCAGTTATGGGCTTAAAATAAAGGGAAAACTGATTCCAGAATTAGTTGACTGGCAGGATTTACAGGTTGGTCGGTTTGAAGTGACCAGAGCTCAGTGGCAGGCTTTTCGCCCTGATTATAAATTTCAGCCAGGAACTGAAAATTATCCGGTTAGTGGCATTCCCTTTGAGACAGCCAGACAGTATGTCAGCTGGCTGAGCCAGTTAACTGGAGATGATTACCAGCTGCCCTCTGTGGCTGAAGCTCAGAAGCTGATGGCTGCAGCTAAGGGCAATCAGGATAACATTCTTGATTATTGGGCCGGTTACCCGGTTAACTTTGATGACGCCAGGGCCCTTCAAACAACTATTTCCAGTCTGAAGGGGCCGGCCCCGCTGCTCCTTCCCGTTGACCGGTTTCAGCCGGCTGGAGATAGCCTGATTTATGGACTGACCGGCAATGTGGCTGAATGGGCAGTTGATGATAAAGGTCAGGGTCGTGTTATAGGCCTGAGTGCTGTTCATCGGGCCGGGGCAGCCAGAGAAGGCGATTATACAGTTCCACCTCCTGACTATATTGGCCTGCGGGTCTTCAAGACAGCTAAAAAATCTGTAAACTAGGTTTGATGAAAAAATTTCTTCAGGCTGATTTTGAGCACCGGGAATTATTTGTTCGTCTTTTTGGCCAGGATGTCTATGCAGTTGGCGGTTTTGTACGAGATTTGCTGCTGGGACGTTCCCCACAGGAAGTTGATCTTCTCATCCAGGGACATCCCCTGGAAGAAATCATTGACAAGCTCAAACCGTATGGCCGGGTTGACCTGGTTGGGCGGAGTTTTGGAGTTATCAAGTTTACCATTGATGGCCGAACTTACGATGTAGCTCTGCCGAGAAAGGACCGGGCACTGGCTGATAGCCAGGAAACGGGCCGCAGTCACAAAGATTTTGTGATCGAAGCTGATCCATTTCTACCTCTTGAAAAAGATCTGGAACGACGAGATTTCCGCTGCAATAGCCTCGCTCTGCGGCTGGCAGACGGAAAAATTATTGATCCTTTTAATGGTCAGGCCGACCTTGAGCAAAAAATTATACGCTTGACCAATCCCGGCTCCTTCCCCGATGATCCACTGCGGGTGATGAGGGCAGCCAGATTTGCCTCTGTCCTTGAATTCGATATTGACCGCGAGATTTATCTGGCAGCTAAGGAGATTGATTTGAGCGGGCTGAGTGTCGAGCGGATTAATGAAGAGCTGTTCAAAATACTTCTGCAATCACCGAGACCAGGCCGCGGTCTGCAGGAAATGCTTAAGCTAACCGTCCTGAAACAACTTTTCCCTGAGCTTTATCGCTGCAGCCTGTCGATTCAGGATTCATATTTTCACCCGGAAAAAGATGAAGCCGGTCACCACACGGTCTGGGCTCACCTGCTGCTATCAGTCGATCAGGCTAAAATCATCAGCCGGCAGCAAGGTCTGGAAACAACCAGAGAGTTGGCCCTGTTGCTGGCTGCCCTTTATCATGATGCTGGTAAGCCGGCCACGGCTGATTGGGAATACAAGAAAGACAGATTGGTTATTACCAATAATGGCCATGATATCCTGAGTGAAAAAATCGCCAAAAAATTTTTTTCACGTCAGAAAATCTTTTCCTGGAACGGCTTTGATCTCCGCTCTGTTGTTCCAATGATTATCCGTCACCATCATTGGGCCTCCGAGTTATGGCTTAACCGAGCTAACATCACCAAGAAAGCTTTTAACCGGCTGGCCGCTGCCGTTCAGGGCGAGATTGATCTTTTAATCTATCTTGATGCTGCTGATCGGGCTGGCCGGAAAAAAAAGCCGGTTACCGGCCTGGACCGACAGGCTGTCTGGCTGTTTAAAAAATTTAAGGAATTAAAAGTCAATAAAGAAACGATTAAACCTTTGATTATGGGGCGGGATCTGATCAAGCTGGGAGTCGCTCCTGGCCCGGCCATGGGGCAGCTGCTAAAGAAGCTTTATCATTACCAGCTGGATAACCGTTTTGAGACCAGGGCTGAAGGTCTTAAGCTGGCCAGAAAATTAATTGAGGAGAAAAAAGCATGAGAGTCCTGGTGACCGGTGGAGCTGGTTATATTGGCTCTCATACTGTGAAGGAACTGCTTAAAAGAAACGATGAAGTGGTTATTTTTGATAATTTCAGTTCCGGCCAGAAAGAGCTAATCATCGGAGGACAGGTGGTTAGAGGTGACCTGCGTTCGGTCGAAGACATCAGGCAAGTTTTTAAAGCCCACCAGCCAGAAGCCGTGATGCACTTTGCCTCTTTGATTCAGGTAGCAGAATCTTATGCTCAGCCGGCCAAATATTATAACCATAACCTGAGGACCACACTTAATCTGCTCGATTGCCTGCTCGAGTTTAAGGTCAGATATTTCATTTTTTCCTCGAGCGCTGCGGTCTACGGACTACCTCATAAAACACCCATCCCTGAAGACCATCCTCTTAACCCCATCAATCCTTACGGAGCCACCAAGTCTATGGTAGAGAGGATGCTTCAGGATTATGATCGGGCCTATGGTCTGAAATACACTTCTCTCCGCTATTTTAATGCGGCAGGAGCTGATCCAGAAGGTCAGCTGGGAGAATGCCATCAACCAGAGACTCATTTGATACCCAATCTGCTCCTCTATTTTCTGGGGGAAAAGGATGATTTTATGGTTTATGGCCATGATTTTCCTACACCAGACGGGACCGCTATCAGAGATTATATTCATGTGACCGATCTGTCCAGAGCACATGTTCTGGCGCTGGACAGGCTGGTCAAGGAGAACATCAGTCAGATATTCAATCTTGGCACAAATCGTGGTTATTCTGTCCTGGAAGTTATTAAAGGAGCAGAACAGGTGACCGGTCTTTCTAGACCGATTAAGTTTGGTCCAAGGCGCGAGGGGGATGTCCCCGTTCTTCTGGCTGCCAGTCAAAAAGCTGAAAAATATCTTGGCTGGAAAAGAGAATATTCTGATCTTAAAACGATTATCGAAACGGCCTGGCGATGGCATCGACGCCATCAGAAGTCTGGTGACCGGTCAGCTGGGTGTTGATTTAAAAGCAATTTTGATGCTATAAATTTATTAATAAAAATTAAAGAGAGAGTGTTGGAAATGAGAAGTCGCAAATTATTTTTAAGTTTTCTATCCGCAGTTATAATAATTTCCCTGGCTGCCAGTTGTTCTTCTAACCGAAGTCAAGCTCCTGTTAAACAGGTGCCGACGGCCACCGCCCAGACCACAGTGGAGAAAGAACCAATCAAACAGCCAGAAGGCAGGGAAAGCCAGAATTTAGCTGCCGCCGAGACTGGTTCGACGACTGTCTCTGAACTGCAGTCAGAAGCGATGGAAGTGGAAGGAGAGTCGCAGGAGAATGGTTCATCCACCGATGAGGTCTATGCCCTCTATCAGGAAGCTCAAGCTGCCCTGGAACAGGGCGAGCTGGACCAGGCCCTGTCCTGTCTGGATAAGGCTTATGCTGCGTTGCTAAATATTGAAGCTTCTGCTGGGTCGGGTCTTGATCAGGAAAAAAACGATCTGAGAATTTTACTTGTCCAGAAAATCCAGCAGGTTTATGCTTTCAGGTTGACACCTCCAGGCAGCAATCACAAAACCATTCCTGTCGTAGAAAATAACTGGGTTATGGCTGAAATTAAATTATTTCAAACAGTCGAGAGGAAATTTTTTGAAGAGTCTTACCGACGGTCGGGTCTTTTCCGGCCGATGATCGTCGAAGAGTTGAAAAAAGCGGGTTTACCGGAAGAGCTTTCCTGGCTACCCCTCATTGAGAGCGGTTTTAAAACAAGAGCTCTATCGCGGGCCAGAGCCCTTGGCCTGTGGCAGTTTATTGCCTCAACTGGTTATAGATACGGCCTCAAAAGGGACAAGTACATTGACGAAAGGATGGACCCGGTTAAATCAACCAGAGCCGCCATTAAATATCTCAGTGAGCTGCATGATTTCTTCGGTGACTGGACAACCGCTATTGCTTCTTATAATTGTGGCGAAATAAGAGTGCAGAGTGTCATTCGTAATCAAAAGATTGATTATCTGGACAATTTCTGGGATCTATTTTCCAGCCTTCCCTATGAGACCGCTCGCTATGTACCGAGATTTATTGCCACTCTTCTCATTGTTGACAACCCGGGAAAATATGGTTTTGAGCTGCCTGAGGTTGATCCGCCTCTGTCTTATGAAACAGTTAGCCTGACCAAGCCGATTAAGCTTTCTTCTCTGGCTTCCAAACTTGGCCTGTCAGCCGATCTTTTGAGCCAGCTTAACCCTGAGTTAAGGTATGACTCAACTCCCAATTATGCCTATGAACTGCGAGTGCCGGCTGGTTACAGAGAACAAACCCTGGCCTGCCTGAATGAGCTGCCCAACTGGATACCACCTGATGTGGTCTATGGCTGGCATACAGTAAAAAAGGGAGAAACATTGGGTCAGATTGCCCGTCGCTATCATACTTCGGTCACGGCCATCGTCAAGTTAAATAAACTCAAAAGCTCCAGGCTGATTTATCCCGGTCAGCGTCTGAGGATACCAGGGCAGGGACAGAATTTAGCTGCTGCCGAGGAGACTAACCAGGAAACAACTGGATCAACCCGGGTGTCTGGCCCGGTTGACAAACCAGCGGCCGGCCAGAATATTGATTATGTGGTCAAACCAGGCGATACACTTTATGAGATAGCTCGCAATTACGGGCTCAGCGTCGATAAAATCAAGAAGGATAATAATCTGGAGAGCGATCTGCTGAGTGTCGGCCAGAAGCTAACCATTCGCTTCAACTGATCGAAGCTATCAGTCAGCAATCAGAAGGGAGGCTTAGATGGCAAGTTTTTTTAAAAGTCCTAAGGTAACCTATCTTTTGATGGCGCTGCTTATGATTGGTATCTCGGCCGGCCAGCTGGGAGCCGACAACAAAGCCAATCTACTGGAAAAGAGACTGATTAACGACATAAAGGTCATTAATGATAAACTGGATGGCCTGCTGGGGCTGGCGATTAAGGATCTGGCCACCGGTCGAACCATCGTCATTAATGAAAATGAAATTTTCCCACAGGCCAGTTCAATTAAAATTGCTGTTCTGCTGGAGGTGCTAAAACAGGCGGAAGAAGGCCAGTTAAAGCTCGACGAGTTCATTAATCTGACACCAGAAGCTAAGGTCGGAGGCGGCCTGATTCTGGCTTACCTCGGTTATCCGTCTCTAAAGATGTCCATTCGGGATCTGGCTGTGCTGATGGTTGTCTTATCAGACAACACGGCGACCAACCTGCTTATAGACCGGGTCGGAATGAAAAATGTCAACAGCCGGCTGAAGTCGCTGGGCCTTAATCAGACACGACTCGAGCGCAAAATGATGGATGTTAAAGCGGCTGAGGAAGGCCGGGAAAATATATCGACGCCGTATGAAATGATGACCCTTCTGGAAAAAATTTATAAGGGCCAGCTTCTCTCCCCCTCCTCCAGACAGGAATTCTTTAATATTCTGGCCCTTCCCAAGGACAGCCCGCTGCAGCAAGCCGTACCGGAAGGGGTGGTAGTGGCTGATAAGCCAGGAGAACTAGAAGCTGTGCGCTGCGATTCTGGTTTGGTCTTCCTGAAAAAGCACCCTTATATTATTTGTGTTATGACCACTTATCTTAAGTCGGAAGCAGACGGCAATGCCACTATCAAACAAATAGGGCAGGCAGCTTTCAGCTACTTCGATCGCCTGGAGAGATCGAGCGACTATGGCCGCATCGTTTCAGAAAAATAAAAGCAGCTAAAGGACTTGGAACGTCTGCTCAGTCTAACGATAACCTTACCACTCGGGGATGGTCGGCTTAACACCCAGGCCAGGCTGATCGGACAACAGCCAGCGGTCGCCTTCAAGCTTTAATCCGCTAAAAGGATCGTTGTTGATGAGCAAATTCCCATCCAGGTCAGCATAGTCAAAAAGAGGGCAGATAGTGGCCGCAGCTGAAATAGCCAGCGAGCTCTCAATCATACAGCCGATCATCAATTTCAAATTAAGAGACCTGGCCACTGCCACCAGCCTCAGTGCTTCCTGCAGGCCACCACATTTCATCAGTTTAATATTTATACCGTGGAAACCTGAGGCCAGAGCCGGTACATCCTGAATCTTGTGAACACTTTCGTCAGCAATGAGCGGTATTCGGACCCGTTCCTTGAGCCAGCGATAATCGTCAAGATTGGCAGCCGGCATAGGCTGTTCAACGAATTCTACCCCTTTATCGGCCAACCAGTTAATCATGTCTAGCGCCTGTTCCTTATCTTTCCAGCCTTCATTGACATCCACCCGAATGGGCCGGTCAGTTACTTCTCTCAAGCCCTCGATAATCTTCTTATCATCTTTAGAACCGAGTTTTATTTTAAGCACCTGAAAATTATTCGCCTCCTGGGCAGTTTTTTGCATAACCGGAACTTCCGCTATACTGATGGAGAAAGTCGTTGGAATCGTCTTATTTTTATTGATGCCAAAAAATTTATAAAGCGGAATCTTCAGGCTTTTGCCCACCCAATCCAGAATGGCCATATCCAGGGCCGCTTTGGCCGCATTCTGGCCAGGAGCGAGGCGCTCAATTTCCTGCCAGCGATCCTGAAACTCCCAGAGATCCCTGTCCAGAATTGGACCCGCTTTTTCTATAAAAGCTTGATTGCTCTCAGCGCTCTCTTCGTATCTGGGGATAGGCGCTGCCTCACCGTAACCCACCAGTCCGTCTCGTTCCAGTCTGACCAGGACATTCCGCCTGGTATCCCAGGTCCCCCGGGACAGAGTCCAGGCCTGGCGCAGATGCAGCTCATAAATTCTGGTCGTGATTTTAACTCGACCGGACTTAACAGTTTTCTCCATAAAACGGGCTGATAATGGATTAATAAAAAATGATGAAGCCAGAAGAGTGCCAGAGGTTTTAAAAAATTCTTTACGATTCATATTTCACCTCCATAATCATTGAGTATATAAAATTGATTAATCTTTTTAAATAGATTTTGCTGGCCGTTATTGTTTTTAATATAATGAAGGAGCTATTTTATACTGGAGGTCCTGATGAATAAAAAAATCGTTTTTTGGTGTTCGGCTCTTTTCTTAATACTTTTATCTACCAGCCTTTTGGCTCAAACCGAAGCAACTCGAGGAGTGGTAATCCAGTCGGTAGAAAATATGTTCTCCAAGCCTAGTTCAAAGGTAGACGTGGTCAGCCAGGCTCTACTGGGCACCACCGTTAAAATTCTTAAGACCGAAAAAGATGACCAGGGGAAAGACTGGTATTTTATTGAGACGCCCGACACCTACCGGGGCTGGGTCGAAAGCCGGGCGGTCAGGCTCTATAAACCAGATGAAAAGCTGTATGCGGCCAGCGGCCAGGTCATGGAAGTTACCAGCTTGATGGCTTTTGTTTATGCCACTCCTGATGTGACCGAGCAAAAGCCCTTGAAAATGGCTCCAATCAGTACAGTTCTAGAGGTCGGTCAACCAGAGGAGCGCTGGGTACCGGTTACTCTACCCTGTGGTCATAAAGGTTTTATCCAGGCGGGAGATGGTGAAATTAAGCAGGCCCCTTTTAAAAGGCCCCGGCTGACTCCCGACCAAATGGTCGTTCAGGCTAAAAGATTTCTCGGGCTTCCCTATCTCTGGGGCGGAACCAGCCCACTGGGCATTGATTGCTCTGGTTTTGCTCAGTTGATTTACCGCCTGAGCGGGGTAGAAATTCTCCGAGATGCAGACGTCCAGTTCACCAGTTCAGGACTGATAGAAATTCCAAAGGGACAGAAAAAGGCTGGAGATTTAATTTTCTTTGGCGGAAAAAGCATTACCCATGTTGGAATGATGATCAGCGATCATGAATTCATTCATGCTACCACTCATGACAAACCCGTAGTGCAGATCTCGGACCTGCGTGATGCTTACTGGCAGCGGATTTATCAGGGTTGCCGGCGAGCCCCAGCTGAGAAAAAGATAGAAAAATAGACTGACCAAAGTAAACGAAACCAGAAAAAATTCAGGGTAAAAGAATTAATTTCTCTCCGGGCTGAATCAGCCAGGATCAGACCAAGAAGCAGCAGCAGTTTTTATCTGGCGACGGGAGGAGTGGGTTTTTCTTTCTTTTTTGCTTTCTTCTTATATTCTGCCCCCAGCAGCTCAATCATGGCCATTTGAGCTCCATCGCCGGAGCGCAATCCCAGTTTAACAATCCTGGTATAGCCTCCTGGACGTTCTTTAAATCTTGGGCCAAGCTCGGTAAATAATTTCTGGACGACTGATTCTTTGGTAATATATCCAAGAGCCCGCCTTCTGGCGGCCAGGGTATTTTGCCTTCCCAGGGTAATCATCTTTTCGGCCACTGGCCTGGTTGCTTTAGCTTTAGCCAGGGTAGTTTTAACTCTCTCTTTCTCCAGTAGAGAAGTGACTAGATTACGCAGCAAGGCTCGACGATGAGATGTGTTGCGTCTGAGTTCATATCGTTTAACCTGATGCCTCATGCTTCCAGCTCCTTATCAGTCTTTCTCCCTTTTATTATGGTCTGGATCTGCTCGAGCAGTTTGGGGTGAAGCTCAAGGTTTAAACCCAGTCCAAGATTAGCCAGGGTTTCTTTGATTTCCAGCAGTGATTTGCGGCCAAAATTTTTGGTTTTCAGCAGTTCTTCTTCAGTTTTCTGGACCAGCTCATAAACATAGCTAATACCGGCCGCTCGCAAACAATTATTGGCTCTGACCGACAATTCAAGATGATCAATGGTATTGGCCAGAACATCAACCAGATCAGCATAAGGTATTTCTTTAGTAGCAGCAGTCGCTTCCTTTGGTATTGGCTCATCCACGATGTTGAGAAAAATGCTGAGATGCTCTCTTAAAATCTTAGCTGCCTGCGAAATGGCATCTCCTGGTTTAATGGCTCCATTAGTCCAGACTTCCAGAGTTAAGCTCTCGTAATCAATTCTTTTCCCCACCCGGGCTGGCTCAACCGTATAATTGACCCTGATCACTGGCGAATGAGAAGAATCGAGAGGAATAAAATCAACACTTAAATCATCGCTATAGTTCTGGTCAGCACTCTGGTAGCCACGATTATTTTTAACCACCACTTCCATTTCCAGCTTACCATCAGCATCCAGGCTGGCAATGTGGATATCAGGGTTTAATATTTCTATATCTGAATCATGAACAAGGTCACCAGCTTTAACTTCAGCCGGGCCCGACATTTTCAGGGTCATCCTTTTTGGCTCATCAACTTTGAGCTTCAAAGGAATTGTTTTTAAATTGAGCAGAATGTGAGTCACATCCTCGACCACCCCGGGAATAGAAGAAAACTCGTGCAGCACTCCCGTTATTTTTACAGCGGTAATGGCTGCCCCACTGATGGATGACAACAACACCCGACGCAAAGAATTGCCAATAGTAATTCCGTAGCCGCGTTCAAAGGGTTGAGCTTTGAATCGGCCATAGGTATTGGTTAACGTTTCATAATCACATTCTAAATATCTTGGCTTCTGGAAACCAAGCTCGGTCATGGTTCCTCCTTTTAAAGGAAGCTGATTATCAGGCAGCCTTCCCTGTTATTTTGAATAAAGCTCTACCACCAGATGCTCTTCGACTGGAATGGTAACGTCCTGTCTGGTTGGCAACGAGGCCACTCTGGCCTGCAGGTTATCCCAGTCAGGCTGTAGCCAGCCTGGAACAGACTTGCCTTTATTAGCTTCAATTATTGCTTTGAAATTTTCACTTTGAGCTGTTTTTTCTCTCAGGCTGATGAGATCTCCTTCTTTCACCACATAAGAAGGGATGGTGACTTTCCGGTCATTAACCCGGACATGCCCATGAGTGATCAACTGGCGGGCCTGCGCTCTGGATAGAGAAAATCCAACCATAAAAAGCACATTGTCCAGCCTTCTCTCCAGCAGGATCAGCAGATTTTCGCCAGTCACACCTTTTTGCTGCTCGGCCTTCTCAAAAAACAGACGGAACTGTTTTTCGGACATGGCATAATACCTTTTTAGTTTTTGTTTTTCTCTTAACTGAATGGCATAACCAAGAACTCTTTTCCGCAGCCGGCCATGCTGACCCGGAGCGAAAGACCTTCTTTCCAGAGGGCATTTATCGGTTAAACATTTGTTGCCTTTAAGAAACAGCTTTGTTTTTTCCGTCCGGCAAAGACGGCAATCTGGCTTTTGATACCTGGCCATAACTAATCTCCTTTAACCTTCATTCTCTTAGACTCTCCTTTTCCTTCTCACCCGGCAACCATTGTGAGGAATGGGAGTCACATCCCGGATTGATTTTATTTCCAGCCCGGCAGCCTGCAGAGCTCTGATGGATGATTCCCGCCCGGCACCAGGGCCCTTGACCCTGACATCAACATAGCGAACACCATATTCTCTCGCTTTACCAGCCACATCCTTAGCGGCCAGCTGGGCAGCAAATGGTGTTCCTTTTCTGGCCCCCTTAAATCCGGAGGTACCAGAACTGGCCCAGCAAATGGTGTTGCCCTGCTGATCGGCAATGGTAATAATTGTGTTGTTAAAGGTCGATTGAATATGAGCTACTCCGTATGAGACTTCTCTCTTTACCTTTTTTTTCTTGGCTTTAGCTTTAGGCATGAGTCTTCTCCATTATCTTACAATTTAAGCTTTTTTCTCTTTGAGCTTCTTGATCGTATGACCGCGAGGCCCTTTTCTCGTCCTGGCATTGGTTCTGGTTCTCTGCCCGCGAACCGGCAAATTGCGCTTGTGCCTCAGGCCGCGGTAGCAACCGATATCAATTAAGCGCTTGATATTGCCTGAAACCTCTTTCCGCAGTTCGCCTTCGATTTTTTCTCTTTTCTCAATAATCTGGCGGATTTTGTTGATCTCATCTTCGGTCAGGTCTTTAACCTTCTTATTTTTATCAATCCTGGCCTCGTCCAGAATCATATTAGCTTTTGACCTGCCAATACCATAGATGTAGGTCAAACCGATCTCAATCTTCTTTTCCGGTGGAAGTGTAATACCTGCTATTCTTGCCATGTTCTCCTCTTTCTATCCTTGTCTTTGTTTATGCTTCGGATTAGAGCATATAACTCTAACCACGCCCTTTCTCCGGACTATCTTGCAGTTACGACAGATTTTCTTGACAGATGCTCTGACCTTCATTTTTCACCTCATTTATAGCGGTAAACGATCCGTCCCTTGGTCAAATCATAGGGTGAGATCTCCACCCTGATCCTATCGCCAGGCAGAATCCCGATAAAATTTTTTCTCATCCGACCCGAAATATGGGCCAGAATAACGTGCTTATTAGCGAGTTCAACTTTAAACATGGCATTAGGCAGAGTCTCAAGGACCACGCCTTCCATTTCAAATACATCTTGCTTGGGCATTCACCCGACTCCCGATTTAAGGCCGCCAGTCTTTATCATCTGCCGTTAGTATTTCCACGCCAGACTCAGTCAGGGCGACCGAATGTTCAAAATGAGCGGTCAGACTTCCATCTCTGGTCACCGCCGTCCAGTCATCACTGAGGATGACCACTTCATAATGGCCGGCCGCAATCATTGGTTCTATGGCCAGAGTCATGCCCTTTTTCAGCTTCGGGCCGTGGCCCGGCTGGCCAAAGTTGGGAATTTGCGGACCTTCATGCAATTCCCGTCCAATTCCATGACCAACAAAATCTCTGATTACCGAAAATCCTGCTTTTTCTACTTCAGCCTGGATAGCAGCTGAAATATCAGACAGGTGATTGCCTTCTTTTAACTGTTCGAGACCTCGGTAAAAACTTCTTTCTGCCACTTCCATTAATCTTCTGGCCTCTTCCGAAATTTCCCCGACCGGAACTGTAATAGCTGCATCGCCATAAAATCCACCATAGACAACACCAAAATCAAGGCTGACCAGATCGCCTTCTTTCAGCCGCCGGTCAGACGGAATGCCATGAACGATTTCCTCATTGATAGAAATACACAGAGAAGCCGGATACCCGTTATAGCCCTTAAAAGCCGGGATAGCGCCGAGCTCCAAACTTCTCTTCTCGGCATAACGGTCAAGTTCTCTGGTCTCCACACCCGGTTTAATCATCTCTCTAAGTTCCGTCAAAATCCGACCAACCCGACGGCCACTTTCTCTCATCATGGCTATCTCGGCCTCGGATTTCAAAACTATCATTTAATTCAATGCTCCTTAGCCACTGTCAACCGGCGATCAAGCACAGCTTGAATCGCTCTGAATATATTTTCTGCTGTATCCTCGGCATTAATCTCAAACAAAACATTCTTACTGAAATAATAATCGATAAGGGGCGCTATCGTCTCGAGATATAATCTTATTCTTTCTCTTATAACCTCTGGGCGGTCATCCTCTCTGACCACCAGCTTCGAACCGCATAAATCACACAACCCATCAGCCTGAGGCCGATTATTGTCTATATTATACACGGCTCCGCACTGAAGGCAAACCATCCGGCCCGACAAACGCCGCAAAATTTCCTGTTCATTGATCTTAAATTCAAAAGCCGTCTCCGGTCGGTTAGCCTCAACTTTCTCCAGCAGACGAGCCTGATTAAGCGTCCGCGGAAAGCCATCCAGGACATAGCCCTGCCGGCAATCATCGCTGCCTATCCGCTTTTCCACCAGCTCCAGTACCAGCTCGTCTGAGACCAAGCGGCCAGCTTTCATCTCCTGGCCGACCTTTTTCCCTAAATCGGTCCCGAGTTCAACTTCTTTCCTCAGCAAATCACCGGTAGAAATTTTGGGAAAGCCATAGCTCTGTTGAATCAGATCGGCCTGGGTTCCCTTGCCGCTTCCCGGCGGGCCAAGAAGAATCACCCTCATCCCCTTCTCCCTCTCAGCCGCGTACTTCTCATAAAGCCATCATAATGCCGCATGACCAGCTGGGCTTCAATTTGCTGCATAGTATCCATGGCCACCCCGACCACAATCAACAGAGAAGTTCCGCCAAAGTAAAAATCAATGTTCAATCCTTGAGTAATCCAGCGGGGAAGATTGGCTTCCAGAAAGTTGCCAATTAAAGGCAGGGAACCAAACTTGAATCCGGTCATCAGAAATTCAGGCAGAATAGCAATAGCGGCCAGATAGATAGCACCAACCAGTGTGATCCGGGTCAGCACCTGATCGATATAATCAGCAGTATTCTTGCCAGGCCTGATCCCGGGAATAAATCCACCGTATTTTCTTAAGTTATCAGCTACATCATTGGGGTTAAAGATAATAGAAACATAAAAGTAGGTGAAGAAAATGATAGCTGCAATATAAATCAGAATGTATAAGGGCATGCCCGGACCGAACTGTCTGGCAATAGTCTGAAAGATCGGAGCTTTAGAAAGAGTGGCCAGAGTCGAAGGGATGGTTATAATTGAAGCAGCAAAAATGATTGGAATAACTCCGCCCGTGTTGACTCTCAAGGGGAGATGGGTACTCTGACCCCCATAAACCTTCCTTCCCACCACCCGTTTTGCATAAGAAACAGGAATTCGTCTTTGACCTCGCTCGACAAAGACAATAAAGGCAATAACGGCCAGCATAAAAACAATCAGAAAGATAATCCTAAGAGGATCAAGACTGCCTGACCGGAGACCACTAATCAAGCTGTTAATACCCTGAGGCAAGCCGGCCACAATACCGGCAAAAATGATAAGCGAGATGCCGTTGCCTATTCCTCTCTCTGATATTTGTTCGCCCAACCACATAATAAGAGTAGTGCCGGTAGTCAGGGTCAGGATGGTTAGCAGCCTGAATCCCCAGCCAGGACTGGGAACGATCCTGGCTCCAGTTGGACTGGTTAAATTCTCCAGAAAGATAGAGATACCAAAAGCTTGAATAATGCAGATTACCAGGGTTCCATACCGGGTGTATTGGGTAATTTTTCTCCGCCCCAGCTCGCCTTCCTTTGATAGGCGTTCGAGATATGGCCAGACCACAGTCAGCAGCTGGAGTATAATCGAGGCGCTGATATAAGGCATGATGCCAAGAGCAAAAATGGTCATTCTCGACATAGCCCGTCCGGAGAAAAGGTCATAAAAACCAAGAATTGAACCACGCTGGCTCTGCCAGAATTCAGCCAGAGCGTCAGCACTGATACCAGGATTGGGAATCTGACAACCAATGCGGTAGACAGCCAGCAGCAGAAGAGTAAAGATGACCCTTTTCCTTAAATCAGGAATACTGAAGATGTTGCGGATACTTTCTAACATTATTCCTTCCCGATCACGATCGCTTTTCCACCGCTTTCTTCAATCTTTCGAACCGCAGATTGAGAGAAAGCCTGAGCATGTATGGTCTTAGCTGAAGACAGATGGCCTCTGGCCAGAACCTTAACCTTTTCTCCTTCATTATGAATAAGTCTGTACTCAACCATTTCCTTCAGTCCAATTTCAGCCAGAGGAAGTTTATCCAGTTGATCAAGATTAACTTCACTAAATTCGACCCTGAACTTATTATTAAACCCTCGCTTGGGAAGACGGCGATGAAGTGGCATCTGCCCGCCTTCAAAACCCCATTTTCTTTTATAACCTGCACCGGATAATTGACCTTTATGACCACGACCAGCGGTCTTACCCAGGCCTGAACCAGGGCCTCTTCCCCGCCTCTTATTGCTTTTCCTGGCACCTTGAGCTGGATTTAGTTTATTAAGGTTCATGGCTGTTCAATCTCCTCTACTTTGACCAAATGAGAAATCTTCCTGACCATCCCTCTTATTTCAGGGCAATCTTCTCTAATAACCTCTGAGTTTAACTTTTTCAGCCCCAGCCCCCTGGCCACCAGTCGATGCTTCTCGGGCCGTCCGATTAAACTGCGAACCAGCTTTATTTTGAGATACTTTTTCTTCTTCATGTTGACCTCGCTCTAGGCTTGGATTTGTTCGCTTTCCTTGCCTCTCAATTTGACGACTTCTTCCGGCTTCTTTAACTTTTTCAGAGCATCCATTGTCGCTTGAGCAACGGTGATGGGGTTGCTACTCCTGATCGACTTGGTCAGGATATCCTTAACGCCGGCCAGCTGAAGAATAACTCTAACTGCACCACCAGCAATGACCCCGGTTCCTCGGGAGGCAGGCCTCAGCACGACTAAACCAGCATCAGCTTCACCTTTGACCTGATGAGGAATGGTCGTTCCATTCAGTGGGATTGCTATCATATTTTTTTTGGCATCTTCGACCGCCTTAGCTATGGCCTGAGGAACTTCCCGTGCCTTACCCAGGCCAACACCAACTTTTCCTTTCTCATCACCCACGGCCACCAGAGCAGAGAAACTGAGGTTTTTCCCACCTTTAACGACTTTGGTAACTCTTCTGATCGAGATAACCTGGTCTTTTAATTCAATCTCTGGACTCAGTTGCTCATCAAGCTTTTCAAAATCTTCGTGTTCCACGCTAATTCCTCCTTAGATGCTCACTCAAAAAGAGATTCCTTCTGCCCTCAGGGCTTCCGCCAGGGCTTTTACCCGGCCATGGTAAGGATAAATTCTGCGGTCAAAGACGATTGTCTCTAAATTCTTTTCTTTCAGTCTTTTGCCCAGCACAGAACCAAGCTGCTGGCTGGCTTCTTTGTCTTTGGTCTTCTTGACTTTTTCGCGAAACTCTTTTTCCAGAGTAGAAGCCGAGACCAGAACCTTCCCCGACAGATCATCCACCACCTGAGCATAGATATAACGATTAGACCTGATGACAATCAATCTCGGT
>Ga0116169_1000825_pt1 | contig 29372 bp, 23 predicted proteins | sample AD_UKC130_MetaG_FD_89796 | JGI IMG/M metagenome (GOLD analysis project Ga0116169, IMG submission 89796) | Active sludge microbial communities of municipal wastewater-treating anaerobic digesters from Canada - AD_UKC130_MetaG | ecosystem: Engineered > Bioreactor > Anaerobic > Digestate | place...
ATCTTTAACGGGATACAATATACGATTTTTTTATCTGATAACAATAGATTTTAAGCGCGTTTTATCAACAAAAAACAAAATAAAAACAATAAATTAAAGTCATCGACTTTTTAAAGTGGACTCAAGATTTTGATTTTGCATACCATTATCAAACTGCATTATGAGCACATAAAAGGGTACGATGTTTACCATAATCCACTTTTGCTTACACTGGTGAATTCGGTGAATACCGAAGATTCAGATCTCGAACTCTTTTTTAAAGAGCTTGCCCATTTTGCCAAAAATCCTACTGATACTGCTTTGTTCGAAGAGGTAAAGGAGGAATTGATAAAAGAGTTGGAGTCTCAGCCCAAAACATTTTTTGATGAGAAAAAAATAGAATATAATGACAAGATAATTGACCGTGTGAGCGTAGCCGATGTTTTAAAATATGTATTCAATGCAGAAACCAATGGCAATATAGAAGTGCTAATGCTTCCCGGTAACAAACAGGAGCTCATTTTTAAACTTACAACCTCTGATAAACCCTTTGCGTTAATAAAGATCGGCGATATTTCGGAATGGCTCAAAAACAAACTTTCGGGTTACACCGTAATAGAGAGTTTCGATAATGAGAGCTACTTTAAAAATATAAACAACGACGATTCGGATATAAACATTTTGATGGGTTCTCGTTCTTTTTATGAAGGATGGGATAGCAATAGGCCGAATATTGTTTTGTTTATTAATATCGGAACAGGCACGGATGCCAAGAAGTTTGTTTTGCAATCGACAGGGCGTGGCGTAAGGATACAGCCTGTGAAAGATAAAAGACAACGACTGATTTTTCTTTACAATTCAGGACAGATAGATGAGGATCTTTTCAATAAGATCAAAGGGTATTACAAACCGTTGGAAACGCTTTTTGTTTTTGGGACGAATGCTTCTAATTTGAAAGAAATTGTAGCAACACTTAAAGCAGAAAAAAAGGATAAAAGTTTGGGAGATTTGTTTGATATAAATCCTGAAATTAAGGAGAAGCATAGAGCGTTGTTGATACCGGTTTATAAAGATTCGGAAGAAATAATTGCCAATCAAAAAGAGCCGCAAAAATTTGAAATAAACGAGAAGGATTATCATTTGGTAAAAAATTATTTTAACCTGATCGAGGATGAAATTGCAGCGATAAAATTTAATCCTTCCATCACCGTTTTACAGAAAATAAAAGATGCTTTCAATGGACAATGTACGCGTTATTTCCTTTTTAGTGACACTGCATCCATTAATAATCCCGAGTTATTGTTGAAAAAGATTTTTTATCATTTCGATCAAACTTCAAAAGAATTCGAAAAATTTAAGACTCTGGAAAACGAAATTATCCACTTCAAACACATTTCCGTTGGTTTAGATCATATCGAGAAACTGGAAGATGTGATTCAAAAGGTGAAGAATTATCCTTATAAAGAGACAGAGATACAAAAATTGAAAGAGGAGTTTGAAAAAGATAAAGATTTGGATAAATATACTTCTCAGATTCAAAATTTGAGCAAAAACTTTATAACAGAGGAAAAATTGAGCTGTTGGGGTGATCAATTAAAAATAAAATACTTACAAAATCATTATTATATTCCCGTTATATTGTCAGAGAGTGAAAAAATCAATTATATGAGTCATATTATCAAGGTGCCGGGTGAAGTGAGATTTATTGAACAATTAGAAAAGTACCTTGCTGATTCCGATAATGTGTTCAAACAATATGATTGGTGGATGTTTTCAAAGATTGATGAAACACTGGATGAAGTTTATATCCCCTATTACAATCCGGCATTGAATAAAATAGCGAAGTTTAACCCCGATTTTATTTTTTGGTTGAATAAAGGGAGTCGCTATATTATTTTGTTTGTTGATCCTAAGGGTACTGCTTATACTTCTTATCAACATAAAGTGTGGGGCTACAAAAATATATTCAAAAATAAAGTCTTTCGGTATGGGGGATACGAAATTTCGGTGCTTTTACAACTTTATACAAATAATATAGCCGATGTAGGAGAAGAATACCGGGAATATTGGTTTGATAATTTCACTGATTTTGCTAAAAAAATCAACTTGTAAGGATTCTTTGCAAGTTCGATACTTCAAGCTTTCGGAAATTTCGACCGCTAAACACGCTACAATTTTTATCACCAAGTTTTGTATTTGTGCTACCGAATGATTCGCCGGAATTTTTGTCCTTTTTTTGGGATTTCGGTGAGGAGCGGGAAAAATTTTATTTTCCGTCGGGAAAAAGAAAGAAATCTTTGAAACCCGGAAAATCAGGAAAAGGGAGAAAGGGAGAAAAATGAATGAAAATAATCCGGGGAAAAGCAAAGAAAAATTGAATCGGGGAAGGTTGAATATTTTGGAAATACATCCGAAAATCACTACCTTTGAGCGCTTTTAAGCAGGAAAATTATATACGTAGAAAAGCTTAGCGAGGAATATAAATGAGTATGTCTTCTGACGAAATTTTTGACGACGATTTGGATAAAAGTGATAAAATACCGAAGCGATTGGATGCCGATGCACCCATGAGCCTCTCGAAAATGTATCAGACCTGGTTTCTGGATTACGCATCGTATGTAATTCTTGAACGTGCCGTTCCACATATCGAGGACGGACTGAAACCGGTTCAGCGTCGCATCCTGCATGCTATGGAACGCATGGACGACGGCCGATACAACAAAGTGGCCAACATTATCGGGGCTACCATGCAATACCATCCTCACGGCGATGCTTCCATTGGCGATGCTCTTGTGCAGCTCGGGCAGAAAGATTTGCTCATCGATTGTCAAGGCAACTGGGGGAATATTCTGACGGGCGACGGTGCTGCTGCGCCGCGATATATCGAAGCGCGTCTCTCGAAATTTGCACTCGAGGTGCTCTTCAACCCCAAAACCACCGAATGGAAACCGTCGTACGACGGGCGCAACAAAGAGCCGGTTACATTGCCGGTGAAATTTCCGTTGCTGCTGGCGATGGGTGCAGAAGGAATTGCGGTGGGACTTTCGTCAAAAATTCTTCCGCACAATTTCAACGAAATCTGCGATGCGGCGGTGGCCTATCTCGAAGGGAGAGAGTTTCAACTGTATCCCGATTTTCAAACCGGCGGCAGCATCGATGTGGAACATTACAACGACGGCGAGCGCGGCGGATCGGTAAAGGTGAGGGCTGCCATTTCGAAGCTCGACAACAGAACGCTCGTCATCACAGATATTCCTTACGGAAAAACCACTTCTACGGTGGTAGACTCCATTATTAAGGCCAACGAAAAGGAAAAAATCAAGATAAAAAAGGTGGACGATATTACGGCCGAAAACGTGGAGATTCATGTGCAGCTTGCGCCGGGTGTATCGTCCGACAAAACCATCGATGCGCTGTATGCGTTTACCGATTGTGAAATCTCCATTTCTCCCAACTGCTGCGTTATCAAAGACGATAAGCCGCAGTTTCTCACGGTCAGCGATTTGTTGCGCGATTCGGTCGATCGTACCAAAGAGCTTCTTCGTCGGGAGTTGGAAATCGAAAAAGAAGAGAAGCAGGAGGCGTTGCTTTTTGCTTCGCTCGAAAAGATTTTTATCGAGGAGCGGATCTATAAGGATAAGGAATTTGAGAATGCCGGGGACATGGATGCTGCCGTGCTTCATGTAGATAAACGACTCGAACCTTTTAAATCGCAATTTCTTCGCGAGATTACCCGCGAGGATATCCTTCGCCTGATGGAAATAAAAATGGCGCGTATTCTTCGCTTCAATTCCGACAAGGCCGACGAGACGATTGCCAAACTGAAAGAAAAAATAGCCGAAATTGACGACCATCTCAATCATCTGGTCGATTATACCATTGCGTGGTATCGAATGATTAAAGATAAATACGGAAAAAATTTTCCGCGCAAAACCGTCATCCGTAGTTTCGAAGATATTGATGCAGCAAAAGTGGCTGTTGCCAACGAAAAGCTGTATGTTAACCGCGAAGAAGGGTTCATTGGTACAGGATTGAAAAAAGATGAATTTGTTTGCGAGTGTTCCGACATTGACGATATCATCGTGTTTTTCAAAGACGGGAAATACAAGGTGGTGAAGGTGAGCGAGAAAATGTTTGTGGGGAAAGGGATTCTTTATGCCAATGTGTTTAAGAAAAACGACAAGCGCACCATCTATAATGTGGTTTATCGCGACGGCAAAACATCGCCCTGTTATATCAAGCGTTTTTCGGTACCGGGTGTTATGCGGGATAAGGAATACGACTTGACGCGCGGAACGCCGGGATCGCGCATCATGTACTTCAGTGCCAATCCCAACGGCGAAGCCGAGACCATCAAAGTGATTTTGAAACCCAAACCCCGTATGCGCATTTTTCAGTTCGAGAAAGATTTTAGCGATATTGCTATAAAAGGGCGCCAAGCAAGGGGAAATATTCTCACGAAGGCCGAAGTGCACCGCATTTTGCTCAAGCAGAAAGGCGGGTCGACACTGGGTGGACGCAAAGTGTGGTTCGATCCCGATGTGCTGCGCCTCAACTACGATGGGGAAGGAACTTATCTTGGCGAGTTTCAGGGCGAAGACGAAATATTGGTCGTGAAACAAAACGGCGATTATTATACCTGCAATTTTGATCTAAGTAACCATTTTCCGGCCGATTACCTGAAAGTAGAGAAGTACGACAAAAATAAGGTTTGGACAGCGGCTCTCTTCAATGCCGATCAAGGATATGCGTATCTGAAACGGTTCACGTTTGAATCTTCGGAGAAGCCGTTGAATTTTATGGGAGATAATCCGCAATCGAAATTGTACTTGCTCACCGATACGGTTTATCCGTATCTGCAAGTTGTTTTCGGCGGCAACGATGCCTTTCGTGATCCGATTGAGGTTGATGCCGATGAGTTTATTGCCGTGAAAGGCTACAAAGCGAAAGGAAAACGCTTGTCGAATTACGAAGTGGAAACAGTGAATGAGTTGGAACCCAAACGTTTTCCCGAACCTGTTAAAGAAGAACAATATTCAACTAGTGTAGAGATTGAAGAGGAGGAAGCAACGGACGAAATTACAGGGCAGATGCAATTGTTCGACAAATAAGGGCGGAAAGAAACGGTTTTTATACCTAAAAACAAAAAAGGCGTATGATAAAGAAATTATCTTTTACTTTTTTTCTGCTGACGGTTGTTTCCGCCGGTGTTTTTTCGCAAATCGTCCCCGACTCGGTTTCGTTGGAAACGCCCGATTTGGTTTCGCAGGAAATTCCCGATTCGGTTTTGTTGAAATTGAGACCTGTAAATCGGGGAACGTTGCTGGGCGTCGGAAAAGGGTTCCTCACCGACACGTATCTTTCTCCTCTTAAATACGACGGAATATCTTTTACTTTATTGTATGACCGACTGAAAGGCACATCCCTTTTTAATGAGAAATTACTCTTGCAGTATCAGTTTCAGATTCAGCTTGCCGGTACCGATAATCCTCCAAAAACAGGATCGTCGTACTACGGTAATCTGTATTTCGGCATATACGGATTTTATCCGCTATTGCAGATCGATCGTTTGAGGTTGTACGGCGGGGCAGGCTGGAATGCCGAGTTAGGTGGTATTTACAACGAACGCAATTCCAACAATCCCGGTTCGTTGAAAGTGTCTTCTAACCTCAATCTCGCAACAATGGCAATATACGACTGGCGCATGTTTACTTTCCGTTGGCAGATAAGTACCCCTTTTCTTGGTTTGTTTTTCTCCCCTGAATTCGGACAATCGTATTACGAAATATATACATTGGGAAACGACGATGGCACGGTGATTTTTGGCTCATTCCACAATCAGTTGGCCGTTCGCAACTATTTTACGGTGGATTTTCCTGTCGGAAATGTGACCATTCGCACCGGTTACCTGGGGAATTATTATCATACCGATGTAAACCATATTGTTACCAAAATCTTATCGCATCACTTTATGATTGGGGTGGCGGTTGAGTCGTTGAATTTTGGTGGAAAACGCTTGAAACAAAATCGCTGGCTGCACAGTGTTTATTATAACGAACCTTAATCGTTTCATTTATTTTGGTGGATTGCAAATCTCGCAAGGGCTATACGATAAAACGGCATTTCTCAGGGAAATGGGGATTTTATTCTTTGAAAGTGAACGACAATTTGCTCGATGATACTTCTTTCCGCTCAGGGTAATATAAACTATGGTGTCATTTTGTGACGTGGATGGCTGAGCGGAAATTGCTGCTTTTTCGGCATTCTGTGTTTTCCATAGACCTCTATTATTTTCTTGAGCTTCGCGTTGAAGCCGGGCAAACTCTTCTACATATTTGATATTGGGTGGATAAGTGGAGATAGTTGCATAACCTTGTTTGAGAAGCTCGGCATTGAGAAAAGTACTGTCTTCAAGGTACACATAGGCAAGCAAACGACCGTATTTATCTCTCTTTTGGACATCAAATTCTAGCTTGACGTGCTTGCCCTCCACCATTCTCTTGGTGAAATCACCGGCTTCCTTTCCGAAATATTCTACTTCCTTCGAAGGGGGAAGAGTTTCGGGGGTGTCAATACCAATCAGGCGTACCTTCTCTCCGTTTTCAAGTTCAATTGTGTCGCCATCGATAACTCTTTTAACCTTATAGGTTTCTTGTGAAAACAAAAACGATCCGATAAGGACTACGCAGAGTAAAGAACAAAGAAGCGATCTTTTTAAAACTTTGGCTTTCATTGCATGTCATTATTTTTGTTGATGCTAAATCTGGAATCAATGGGATTCGATACCTTGATTACGGTTTTTAGGCAAAAGCTAATGCTTCAAAGATATATAAAAATTTCATTAAGAAATACTGTAGGGCAGCAAAAAATAATTGCTACCTTTGGACCGGTAAAGTTTGCGGAAAATGCCACGAAAAAGATCAGAAGGAGACAGAGAGAATTTTATATGTATAGAGAAGTTATAAAAGTAAAGTAAAAGTATAATGAAGTACAATTTTGATGAAATTATCGACAGGAGAAATACCTCTTGTGTGAAATTTGATGCGGTTGCGGAACGTTTAGGTAGAAATGATTTTATTCCTCTTTGGGTGGCCGATATGGATTTTCTTTCACCCCCTTGCGTGATTGAAGCATTGAGAAAGCGGGTAGAACACGGCATTTTTGGCTATACTTTTCCATCGCCGCAATATTACCGTTCAATTAGCGATTGGTTGAAGAAAAGGCATTGTTTGACGGTTAAAAAAGAATGTCTTACCTTTGTGCCCGGCATAGTGAAAGGGATCGCTTTTGTTCTTGATGAATTTACTGAAAAAGGAGATAAGGTAATTATTCAACCTCCTGTTTATCATCCGTTTCGGATGATAACCGAAGGGATGGAGCGGCAAGTGGTGACCAATCCGCTTGTTCTTGAAAACGGGCGCTACAGAATGAATGTAGACGGACTGAAAAAGACGGTTGCGGAAAACGATTGCAAGGTGTTTATTTTATGCAATCCCCATAATCCCGGAGGGAGAATATGGTTGCCCGAAGAGCTTGCCGAAGTAGCCGAAATATGCAATGAGAAAGGTATTTTGATTATTTCGGACGAAATTCATGCCGATTTGGCTCTGCCGGGAAACAAACATACGCCGTTTGCAGCTGTATCGGAAAAGGCTGCCCAAAACAGTATCACCTTTATGGCTCCGAGCAAAACATTTAATATTGCCGGCATCGTGAGTTCGTTTGCAGTGATCCCGAATCCCGCGATTTACAAACGTTATCTGGAATATCTCGAAAAAAGAGAATTGAACCAAGGCAATCTTTTTGCTTATATAGCTACCCAAGCTGCTTACGAAGGTGGGGAAGATTGGCTGAACGCAGTGTTGAAATATATTCAGGGAAATATCGACTTTGTGTCGAATTTTATAGAGAAAAATATTCCGCAGATAAAGGTGATGAAGCCCGAAGCGTCTTTTCTGATTTGGCTCGATTGCAGAGAATTGGGATTGTCGCAAAAAGAGTTGGTGCGTCTTTTTACGGATAAAGCCCATTTGGTGTTGAACGACGGTACGATGTTTGGAAAAGAAGGCGAGGGATTTATGCGCATGAATGTGGGGTCGCCACGGGCAGTGATCGAGAAAGCAATGAATAATTTAAAAAATGCCATCGATAAATAAACCGGTGGGGTTTATTTTATAAATATCAAAAACAACCATTTCAATGAAAATTTCAACAAACAAGTACGTTACATTGACCTACGATTTGCATGTAGGTGAAGGCGAAGAACGCGAATTAGTGGAACAAGCAACCATAGAAAAACCACTGGAATTTGTTTTTGGCGTCCATGCGATGCTTGAAGCATTTGAAAGTTATCTCGAGGGATTGGAGGAAGGTGATCGTTTCAGCTTCTCGATTGCTCCTGAAGAAGCGTATGGCCAATACGATGAGGAGAGAATTATCGATTTGCCGAAAACCATCTTTGAGGTTGACGGCGAAATAGACGAAGAGGTACTGTTCGAAGGAAATATGGTTCCGATGATGGATACCGACGGAAACCGTCTGATGGGTTTTGTTGCAAACATTGGAGATGATATGGTGACGATGGATTTTAATCACCCTTTGGCAGGCGAAACCATGTATTTTGAAGGAACGGTGATTGGGGTGCGCGATGCAACACCCGAAGAGATTGCCGCTTTCTCGGCGGGTTGTAATTGCGATTCGAACCATTGCGGACAGGGTTCAGAGGATTGCGGATCGGGGTGCAATGGCAAAGAAAGATGACGTGAGTGAAATGAGTAAAATATGAATACATTCGGGAATATATTCAGGTTAACGTCTTTCGGTGAGTCGCACGGCGAAGCCGTAGGGGGAGTGATCGATGGTTGCCCTCCGGGAATCAGAATGGATATAGAATTCATCCAGAGCGAATTGGATAGGCGTCGGCCGGGTCAATCCCGTATTACTACTCCCCGTAAAGAATCGGATACGGTGATTTTTCTTTCCGGTATTTTCGAGGGAAAAACAACCGGAGCACCGATTGGATTTATGGTGAAGAACGAGAATTTTCGTTCTTCGGATTATGAAAATCTGAAAGATGTGTTTCGTCCTTCACATGCCGATTATACGTATCAGAAAAAATACGGCATTCGCGATTATCGGGGAGGGGGGCGCTCTTCGGCACGCGAAACTGTTGCGCGTGTGGTTGCCGGAGCAGTTGCCAAATTATATCTTAAAAGACTGAATATCCAAATAACGGCTTATACCTCGCAAGTTGGCGGAATTACGTTGGACAAAGACTATACGAAATATGATTTTTCGTTGATAGAATCTACTCCGGTACGTTGCCCCGATCCCGAAAAAGCATGGCAGATGATCGATCTCATAGAGGAGGTGCGCGCTCAAGGCGATACAACAGGCGGGGTGGTGACGTGCGTGATTAAAGGAGTGCCCGCGGGATTGGGCGAACCGGTGTTCGGTAAACTGCATGCCGCACTGGGTGCAGCCATGTTGAGCATCAATGCGGCAAAAGGTTTTGAGTATGGCGATGGGTTCGATGTGAATCATCGGGGGTCCGAAGTGAACGATGTTTTCTTTAACGATAACGGCATCATACGAACACGGACAAATCATTCGGGAGGTATTCAGGCCGGCATATCCAATGGCGAGGATATTTATTTTCGTGTGGCTTTCAAACCGGTTTCAACCCTCTTGAGGGAGCAGCAAACGGTGGATATCGAGGGCAACGAAACCATAATAAAAGCTCGGGGGAGGCACGATCCGTGCGTTGTTCCTCGTGCTGTTCCCATTGTGGAAGCGATGGCTGCCCTAACTATTTTGGATTATTATCTGTTGTCGAAGGCCAAGTAGGAAGATAGGGAAACATTGGCGCACATGGCATAATATAAAAAAAGTATCCGTAAATCATTTACGGATACTTTTTTACATATCGAGAAAAATGAGAGAATTATTCTGTTGCTGTTTCTTCTTTCTTTTCTTCTGCAGCCGGTTCGTCCTTTGCAGTTGATTTTTCTTTCTTATCTTCAGCGGATGGTTCTTCTTTTACAGCTGATTTTTCTTTTGCTTCCGGCTCATTCTTCTTTTCTTCTGCAGCCGGTTCTTCAGGCTCAGGAGCATTGGCTGCTTCCATTTCGGCTTTTTTCTTGGCTAAAGCTTTGGCTTTCTCTTCGTTTATCTTTTTCTCTTCTTCGAGGCGAGCTTTTTCATCGGCACGCAGTTTTTCTTCGTCTTTTTGTTTCAACGCATCGAGAGTTTTTTGCTTGTTCTCTTTCCATTCTTGGAATCTTTTTTCCGCTTCTTCTTCCGAAAAAGCTCCTTTTGCTACACCACCCAAAAGATGTTTTTTCAATAATACGCCTTCTCTTGATAAGATATTGCGAGCGGTATGGGTAGGTTGGGCACCTGTTTGCAGCCAATACAAAGCCCTGTCGAAATTTAAAGTGATTGTAGCCGGATGAGTGTTCGGATTATAAGAACCTATCCTTTCTATAAACTTTCCATCCCGTGGAGCCCTGCTATCTGCAACGACAATGTGAAAAAACGCATAATGTTTGCGTCCGTGTCTTTGTAAGCGCAGTTTTGTTGCCATTTAATAATTTCTTTAAATTTAATATGTTAAACATTTTTGTATTGAGGTTGCAAAGTTATACAAACTTTTCAGATAAATGAAGTTTTTGTTTATCTTTTCACGATAAGCATAAATTACTTCCGAATTCTTTGTAATGATTTGTTGAAGAGAAGAAAAATACTGCATCTTTTAACATATATAGACCCGTATTTAGGGGTTAAGTTTTTAAACTTAATAATTATGTCATATTTTTGTAACAACTTTGTAACATAAGTGTTATATTTTTGTAGCCGAGATAAGATTTTTAAATCGAAGATGAAAAAAACACTGTTGTTTCTCCTGATATGTTTTTCGTTATTTTCGTGTAGCGGAAGTAGGGACAAGAGCAAAAGGTCGGTGGGAGTTACTCTTTCGGGGGCAGGCGCTACTTTTCCTTATCCTTTTTATAGTATCGTTTTTAGAGACTACATGCGCAAAAATCCGGGCGTAAGAGTCAATTATGGAGCCATCGGTAGTGGAGGCGGTATCCGTAGTTTGCGCGATAAATCGGTTGATTTTGCTGCTAGTGATGCATTTTTGAACGAAAAAGAAACTGCATCGATGGGTGCCGAAGTGGTGCATATCCCTACGTGTATGGGAGGAGTGGTATTGTCGTACACCCTTAGCGGAGTGGATAGCCTGCGGCTGACAGGTGAGCTGATTGCCGATATTTTCATGGGAAAGATTACCCGATGGAACGATCCGCGGTTGGCGGCCGAAAATCCCAATGTTCGTTTTCCCGATTTGGAAATAACCCCTGTGTATCGCTCCGACGGCAGCGGAACAACATTTGTTTTTTCGGAATATTTGAACAAAGTGAGTCCCGAATGGAATAGAGAAATGGGAACAGGCAAAGCATTGAAATGGAAGGCCGGTCTTGCCGCAAAAGGAAATCCGGGTGTGGCAAGTATTGTACAATTAACGGAAGGTGCTATCGGTTACGTTGGGTCGGAATATGCGTTAACGTTGCAGATGCCGTCGGCACTGCTCAAAAACAAAGCAGGTAATTATGTGAAAGCTACGCTGGAGACCATATCTGCAGCAGCGGAGACCGATTTGTCCGACGATATGAAACTTACCCTTACCGATATGCCACACCCCCATGCGTATCCTATCAGCATGTTGACGTGGCTGTTGGTTTATGAGGATCAGACTTACTGTGGACATTCGAGACAAGAGGCGGAAGTGTTGGTCGATTTGCTGAATTATATTATTGGTCCCGATGGGCAAAAGTTGGCAGCACAGGTGAATTACGTGCCGTTGCCCTTGCGGGCAGTACAAAAAACTCAACGTATCATTAATCGTATTCATTTTGCAGGAGAGAAGCTATCGACCGCTCCCGATCCGGAAATTGCCATTGTAAATGTTTTATCGGAAACAGAGACTGTTGGCGATCATGAAAAAACGGTACTCCATGAAAAATCGTTAGTAGATGAAAGATAAAATTTTTAAAGGGTTGCTGTTTGCTGCTGCGTTGGCTATTCTTTTGTTAACGGCAGGGGTTATTTATGTGTTGGTAAAGCAGTCGTTGGATGTTTTTCACGAGTATGGTGTTTTTGGTTTTATCTTTAATGCCGAATGGGATCCTCGCCCCGAAACAGAAGAATATGGTGCATGGTCTTTTATAATAGGTACCCTTTTCACGGCTTTTTTTGCCCTTTTGCTTTGTATCCCGTTTTCGTTGCCCGTAGCGTTGTTCAACGGCGAGTATTTTAAAGGTTACAAGATATCGTCTTTCGTAAGTTCGGTAGTCGATTTGCTTGCAGGTATCCCCTCCATCGTTTATGGATTATGGGGATTTTATACTTTACGGCCGATTGTCATCCAATTGGGGGTCAATGCACAAGGGTTCGGAATTTTTCTTGCTTCGATTGTATTGGCCGTAATGATTATTCCGTATGCTTCGTCGCTGAGTGCCGAATTTTTATCGATGATTCCCGACACGGTGAAGGAGGGAGCGTACAGTTTAGGGGCTACTCGTGCAGAAACAATTCGACATGTGAGCTTGCCAATGGCAAGTTCGGGTATTGTGGCTGCGTATATTCTTGCATTGGGACGAGCACTAGGCGAAACAATGGCTGTTACCATGCTTATCGGGAACACCACCAACGTGCCCACCTCGTTGCGCGATACGGGAAATACGATGGCGAGCGTTATAGCCAATCAGTTTGGCGAGGCCGATGGCTTGAAACTGAGTGCTCTTATTGGTATCGGTTTGTTGTTGTTTCTTATAACGGCTGTTATTAATCTAATAGCCAAGTTTATCATGAAAAAATTATCCGTAAGATGAGTGATCGAGTGAAGTTTTCGAATGTAAAGAAACGCGCTGCCAAAGATAAAATTGTTTTTGGGTTGGTTTGTTTATTTTCATTCCTTGCCATGATTCCGCTGTTTCTCATTATTTGGGAGGTGGTATCCAAAGGATATAAAAATTTTAACTGGCGTTTGTTTACTCAGGTTGCACCTTCTTCGATGGATGCCCTGCTTGCAAAAATGAGTGGAGAGCCCATCCCCGGCGGAATCCTTAACGGCATTACGGGGACTATCCTTATTGTAGGAATGGCGGTTTTGTTTACTATTCCGTTGGGATTGTTTGTTGGCATTTACCTCTCGGAGCATCCCGAAAATAAGTTTGCCCGTACGGTGAGTTACCTTACCGATTTACTGCAGGGAATGCCTTCGATTGTAATCGGCATTATTGCGTATATATGGGTAGTAAAACCGTTGAGAAGTTATTCGGCATTGGCCGGAAGCGTGGCGCTAACTATCATGATGTTGCCTATGGTGGTGCGATCAACGGAAGAAACCTTGAAAATGCTTCCCCGGACGTTGAAAGAATCCGGATTGGCTTTGGGTGCCTCGTATACGAGTGTGGTTTTTAGAGTAATTTTACCGTCGGGATTCGGGGGAATTTTTACGGGGATTTTGCTGGCGGTTTCGCGTGTTATGGGCGAAACCGCACCGCTTATGCTTACCGCCCTGGGTGCTGCGGTGGTCAACTGGAATATTTTGAAGCCCACCAGTGCCATCCCCTTGTTGATTTGGGATTTTTATAACGATCCCAATTTGGTGGATATTATTTGGTCTGCTTCTTTGTTGTTGTTAATTGTGATATTTTTGCTAAATTGGATAGCTAAAATTGTTGCACGTAGATGGAAAATATAACGGAAAATAAATTGAATAATCAGAACGAAAACTCGGCAAACGAACCCATACTGCAGTTGAGAAATGTGTCGGTATCGTATGCACCGGGTAAAAAGGCGGTCAACAATGTTTCTGCCGATATTTATCCCAATACCATTACTGCTATTATGGGACCGTCGGGCTGCGGAAAAAGCACTCTCCTCAGAGCAATTAATCGTATGCACGACCTTTATCCCAAGATAGAGACAACCGGCGATATTTACCTGAAAGGACAAAACATTATGGAGATGAATCCGATGGAGGTGCGTCGGCTGGCGGGAATGGTGTTCCAGACTCCCAATCCTTTTCCTACCATGAGTATTTACGATAATGTACTGGCGGGATATCGGTTGAACGGCATCAAGCTGAAGAAGGAAGAAAAAGATGAGATTGTGCAACGAAGTCTTATGGCGGTTGCTCTGTGGGATGAAGTAAAAGATGTGATGAACCGACGTGGATCGTTTCTTTCCGGAGGACAGCAACAGCGGTTGTGTATTGCTCGTGCATTGGCATTGAAACCCGAAGTATTGCTTATGGACGAACCAACCTCGGCACTCGACCCTGTTTCTACCAATAAAATTGAGGAATTGCTATTGGATCTTAAAAAGAATTTTACGATCCTTATCGTTACTCATAACATGTCGCAGGCTGCACGCATATCGGACAACTCCATGTTTATGTATCTTGGCGATTTGGTGGAATATGCTCCTACCAGGCAGATGTTTACCAAACCTCAACACAAGAAAACCGAAGAATATCTTACCGGAATCTTTGGGTAAAAATGCGATGGATGTATCGTGTTTTCTGAATTATTCTATTAATTTTACGTGCTGAGAGCGAACAATATAAAATCTAAATACATCAATGGATACTTTTAATAATAATTTTGGCTTCCCCGGTTCGGTGATTAAAGAAAAATACCTGGAAGAATTGCAGAGCGATTTTCGAATTCTTTCCGAGATTGTTCTTAATCAGATTGCACTTACGCAAAAATTGCTTGAAAGTAATCTCGACGAAGAAGTGTTGAACGAAATAATAAGAAACGAAAAAATAATTGATTCGCTGGATCTTACCATCAGAGAAAAAGTAATAAATGCGATTATTCTTTTTACGCCGCGTGCTACCGATCTCAGGAAAATCATGGCCTATCACGATATCACCATTTCAATGGAAAGGGTGGGAGACCAGATTCAGAATGTGGCCGGGTTTCTAAAAAAAACCGATCTTACCATTGAAGGATTTGAAGAATATCGGGGACATTTGGACAAAATGCTGATATATGCTACCAATATGTTGAAAAATGCTATTTTCTCTTTTACCGGATTAAGTCACGAATTGGCATACGAAACCATTCAGATGGATGATAAGGTGGATAAGTGGGATAAGAAAATGGAGAAACGTCTTGCTGAAGCATTTAAAGATAAAGTGCTCAGTCGTCAGGCCATTTTGAATATCATGTACATTACTTCTATTTCGTATAACATTGAGCGTGTGGCCGATATGGCGGTAAATATGGCCGAAGCCGCTATTTATCTGGTGGAGGGAAAGGATGTACGGCATCATAAAAAGGAAGAAAAAAAGCCGCCTCTTCAACCTTAAGAAAATAGGCAACGTTTTTTAATTCATTGGATTATGGCTATCATGGGGGAAAAGATTTTAGTGGTGGATGACGAAAAAGACATTTGCAATATTTTGCAATTTAATCTCGAGAACGAAGGATTTGAGGTTGATGTGGCATATTCGGGCGAAGAGGCGCTCGAAAAACTCTCTGAGAGCCATAGCCTTATTATTCTGGATGTGATGATGGAGGGGATGTCGGGTTTTAAAATGGCAGAGAAACTGCGCAAGGAGGGAAATAGTGTTCCCATCATTTTTTTGACAGCAAAAAATGCCGAAAACGATATGCTTAAAGGGTTTTCGTTGGGAGGAGACGATTATGTTACCAAACCTTTTTCGGTAAAAGAAGTGCTGGCAAGGGTAAAGGCCGTTTTAAAACGCACAACGACGTCTCAAACCCCGTCCACGAAATGGGTGTACGAGGATTTGGTTATCGATACTGCTTCGCACCGGGTTACGATAAAAGACGAAGAGGTGCCGCTAACAAAAAAAGAGTTCGAAATATTGGTGTTGTTGGCACAATCGGCGCCAAATATTCTTACTCGCAGCGAAATTCTGAATAAAGTTTGGAGCGAAAACGAATTTGTATTGGATAGAACGGTGGATGTACACATTACCCGTTTGCGCAAAAAATTGGGCGATTATTCGTCGCTTATTTTGAATCGTTCCGGATTTGGTTATTATTTGAACACGGACTTAAATAACGAAAAATGAAATTCACGCTTTCATACCGCAAAAAAATACTCATTTATTTTTCTATCATTATAGCCGTTTTCACGGTAGGAATTATCGTGTTCGAACAAAATCGGGTGAAACAGGAGAGAATGGCGAACCTGGAAAATATAATGGATGTCTACGCTGAAACGGTTCATCGCTATATTGCCGGCAATCGGCTATATGAAAAAGACAGTTTGAAGGCCGTCGAAGAGATACTTTCGTACTTGCCCGATGAGGCTCGTGTAACCGTTATCGATTGGCGGGGGAATGTGTTGTATGATAATACATTATCTGTCGATACGATGGGGAATCATTTGCAGCGACCGGAAATACAAAAGGCTATTGCCCGACAAAGTGGCACCCATGTACGTGTTTCGGCAACCAATAACATAAAGTATATGTATTATGCTAAAGAATACGACGAGGGGTATTTTGTTCGAATTGCATTGCCTTATGATTCAAAAGTGAAGCCTATTCTCGATGCAAAAAATAATTTTGTGTACTATATTCTCCTCTTTTTTGTGGCGTGTGTGGCAATGATGGACTATTTTGCCAAAAAATTTTCAAAATCGATTAAGGAGTTGAGGGAATTTTCGTTGCAGCTTAAAAGCGGACAGCCGATTAGTAAACCGGTGAATTATGTTGACGACGAAATAGGGGAGATCAGTGCCGATATTATTGAAAATTACAACCTCTTGCAGCAGAATCGTAAGCAATTGGCTTTGGAACGTGAAAAGTTGGTGCAACATTTTCAGTATTCCAAAGAGGGAATTGCGATTTTTTCGAGCGACCGAAAAAAAATATATGCCAACCCGCATTTTTTACAATACCTCAATGTGATTGCCGATAAAACGGTATTTGATGCGGAAAAAGTGTTCTCGGATCCACATTTTAGTGATGTTGTTCGTTTTTTGGAAATCAAACCGCGCAGAGAAAATATATATACCAAACGTATTGAGAAAAGCGGCAAGCAGTTTAATGTGCGGGTAATTGTATTCGATGATGAAAGTTTTGAAATCTATATTGCTGATGTAACCAAACAGGAGAAAACCCGTTTACTGAAGCAGGAAATGACCAATAACATTGCACATGAGCTGCGTACACCCGTTACTGCCATCAGAGGATATATCGAAACCCTGCTTACCATTGATGAAAACGATGTGGAGCGAAGAAGGAGTTTTTTGGAACGTGCTTATGCGCAAACTATTCGTTTGTCGGAATTGATCCAGGATATTACCTTGTTAACGAAAATAGAAGAAGCACCCGACCGTTTTGAATGGGAAACGGTAAACATCAGACAACTGTTGGAAGAGCTCGAATCGGATTTGAAAGAACGGTTTAAAGAGAAAAACGATCGTTTCGTGATTGATGTGGATGAGGATGTAACCGTGGAAGGAAACCGGACATTGCTCTATTCCATTTTTCGCAATTTGGCGGAAAACGCATTGGCTTATGGCGGAGAGAATATCGAGATTGGTGTGCGTTGCTACGCCAAAACTGAGGATACGTTGTACTTTGAATTTTACGACACAGGTGTTGGGGTAGATGAGCGTCATCTTGGGCGTATTTTCGAACGGTTTTATCGTGTTCATGAAGGGCGTACACGCAACACGGGCGGTTCGGGCTTGGGATTGTCTATTGTGAAAAATGCCGTATTGTTTCATCACGGCAGCATTGTGGCAAAAAACCGTCCCGGCGGAGGTTTGATGTTTCTCATCACTTTTCCGAGATTACCACAAAAGAATAGCAAATTTGTAGAAATATGAAATACGTAGGTGCACATGTCAGTGCTGCAGGAGGAGTGGAAAATGCTCCGGTGAATGCTCATCAAATTGGGGCAAAGGCCTTTGCTTTTTTTACAAAAAATCAGCGGCAATGGTTTGCTGCTCCTTATACCGAAAAAAATATTGAGCTTTTCAAGGCGCGCTGCCGTGAATTTGGATATTCTCCCGATCATATCCTTCCTCACGACAGTTACCTGATTAATCTTGGTCATCCTGAGGAAGAAGGTTTGAAAAAATCGCGTACGGCTTTTTTCGATGAAATGAAACGCTGCGAGCAACTTGGATTGAACCGCTTTAATTTTCATCCCGGCAGTCATCTCAATCTGATATCGGAAGAGGCTTGCCTGGACAGAGTTGCCGAATCTGTCAATATGGCATTGGAGAAAACCTCCGGCGTTACCGCAGTTATCGAAAACACGGCAGGACAAGGAACCAACGTGGGTTATCGGTTTGAGCACTTAGCCTATATTATTGATAAGGTGGAGGATAAAACCCGAGTAGGGGTTTGTATCGATACAGCCCACACTCTGGCAGCCGGTTACGAGATACGTACGAAAGAAGATTACGACGCTACGTTTCATCAATTTGACGAGATTGTTGGTTTTAAATTTCTGCGAGGAATGCATATCAATGATTCCAAAAGAGAAGTAGCTTCGCGGGTCGATCGGCACGCCAATATTGGAGAAGGTATTATGGGTATGGACATTTTTCGGTTTATCATGAACGATCCGCGCTTCGATGATATGCCGCTTATTCTTGAAACACCCGACGAAACTTTGTGGCCTCAGGAAATACAATTGCTTTACTCGCTTATTCAATAATCGACGGTCACGATCGGGTTCAACATTTCGTGCTGCATACAAAAGGTTTACAATAAAAAACGCACCGGAAAAATGCCGGTGCGTTTGCTGTATTTATATAGGTATGTATGTTGGTTTGCAATTAGTCCAACACAATTTCATCAACAAAAATAAAAGCCCTATTCCCTTTTCCGGGATGCCATGCCGGCATAATAGAAGGCTTCACTGTGACTTTGAAATAGCGGGCGGTTACCGGATCGAAGGTCAATGTATGTGTTACCACATCGGACCAATTTTCCATTTTCGCATCAATAAATTTTTCGCTTTTTACTGTGGTGAAAACCGAATCGTTGTTCGATGAAGCAACCGTTATTTCCGATGCATCGAAAACCCAGTCACCGGTTACTACGGCATTTCTGATTTCGGCTTTGGATATCGTTGTGGGTTCAAGCATATCGATTACGGCTATCAGATCTTCGGCTTGAAATCCAATCCATCGACCGGTTTTGTAGTTTGCGCTTTTCCCGAACAAACCGTCAACCAACATAGCTGCGCCCCCAAAAGCATAATTGGGAGCAGGATGAGTGAGCAAAGTAATGGGTTTAAAGGTTGCCTTGCTTACCCTGACTTTTTCGGTGTATACTTTGCTGTTTTTTCCTCCTTCGCGAATAGCTACAGCTTTAATTTCGGCATTATCCTTTATGGTGAATTTGCCCTCGTACAACGTAGAGGACGTTGTGGGGTCACTTCCATCGAGCGTGTAATAGATGGGTGCATCGTCAATGGTAGAGAGTTCTACCTCCAGCGAATTGGTGTCGAAATTGGGTGTCAATTTAGCCCGGATATCGAAAACATGCGTTGCATAATTGTACCCGAGTCTGTCGTATACAGCCAATAGACGAGGCAATCTTTTCAGAAATTCTTCGTAATTTTTCTTCTCGGGTTGCATCCATTGTACTTCACAGAGTGCGGCAATGCGTGGCATGACCATATACTCTACATGTTCGGGTGTTTTAATATATTCAGTCCAAAGATTGGCTTGCGGACCCAAAATGTGCTTCTTTTGTTCGGGGGTCAGTACTTCGGGAACAGGTTCAAAGCTATACACTTTTTCAATGGGAACGTATCCTCCGATAGCCAGAGGTTCGTTTTCGATATCTTGAGTTTGATAATAATCGAAATAGCAATACGAGGTGGGTGCCATAATTACATCGTGATTCATCTGAGCTGCAAGGATACCTCCTTGTATGCCGCGCCACGACATTACAGTGGCATTGGGTGCAAGCTCGCCTTCCAGAATTTCATCCCAACCAATGATATTTCTTCCGTGATCGTTTAAGAATTTCTCGATACGGGCAGTAACATAGCTTTGAAGGTAATGTTCGGCAGTGTGTTTGCTGTCGCCTTTCAGCCCAAGTTCTTTAATACGTCGTTGACAGTGGGGGCATTTCTCCCAACGAACCTTAGGACATTCGTCGCCTCCGATGTGAATGTATTCCGAAGGGAAAAGCTCCATCACTTCGCTAAGTACACCTTCAAGAAAAATAAAGGTTGAATCTTTTCCCGGACAGAGTACGTCTTCGAAAATTCCCCATTCTTTTGCCACTTCATACGGACCACCGGTACATCCGAGTTCGGGATAGGCAGCTAAAGCAGCCAGCATATGTCCGGGAAGGTCGACTTCGGGAATGATGGTAATGTAACGTTCTTCGGCATATTTCACGATGTCTCTGATTTCATCTTGTGTATAAAATCCACCGTGCGGCGTGCCGTCGTATTCTCCTGTATTTCTCCCGATAACGGTTTCTTTTCTGAAAGCACCGATTTCGGTAAGTTTGGGAAATTTTTTGATTTCGATTCTCCAGCCCTGATCGTCGGTCAAATGCCAATGGAATCGGTTGATGTTATGCAGAGTCAGCATATCGATGTATCTTTTTACAAAATCAACCGGTTCGAAATGACGCGCAACATCGAGCATCATTCCCCGATGGACAAATCGGGGTTGGTCATTGATGATGACTTGCGGGTAGGTTACCGTGATATTTTTTCCGATAGGTGTTGCTTTTCGTAACGTTTGAATACCATAGAAAACACCCGCTTCGCTCGATCCGGTTATAGTGATGGTGTTTTCGGTAACTTCAATTCGGTAAGCTTCCGGATTCTCGTTTTCCAGTCCTAATGCCAGAACAATGGCATTTTTTTGTGGAACAGTGGGGGTAGTTTCGAGCTTAATTCCTGTAGCGGTTTCCAAATATTCTGCCAGGAACTGCGCGTTACGTTGCATTTTTTCGTTTTCTTGCGGGAAAACGATTTTTGTGGCTTTCGATAAAGTAAAAGAAGCCCCATTTTCCGTAGTTATTTCGGAAGGAAGTGGTACTACCTCGTAATTGGCCTCTTTTATTTCTTTTTTTCCGGAACAGGAAAATAAAAGTCCTGTCGCTGCCACACACATAATAAAATACCTGATCTTTTTCATGTCATTTTATATTTAGTTATTTTGGCTTATATAATTAATTTTAATATCGGATTAAATTGTTATCACTATTTGCTTGTTGTAAATTTTTTAAGGCTTTTGCTACACGTGAAGCACTGGTAATTTCTTGTGCATACTCGTCTATAGTGATTGTTGCTCCTCCCATAGAGAGATTTGGATTACGGTAAATCATGTTACTTTCTACTTTCTCACGTACCGATAAATGAAACTCTTTTGCTCCTGTTTCGCGTGCAATTTTTGCGATATTATATTCGTTGATACCGCTTCCCGGCATAATAATGATACGCTCGCCTGCTTGTTTAACCAATTGCCTTATAAGGGGAGTGCCTTGTTCGGCTTTTGGTTTTCTGCCTGAAGTAAGAATCCTGTCACATCCCAAAGATATAATATTTTCCATACTTTCAAAAGGATTACGGCACATATCGAATGCCCTGTGAAAGGTAACACTCATGCCCTCCGCTGCATCTATCAACTCGCGGTTTCGTTGCATGTCCACATCGCCCTGCGGAGTAAGGCAGCCTATTACAATGCCATCGGCATTCAGCTTTTTGGCCATCTCGATATCTTTGAGCATAATTTGGTGTTCTAGAGTGGAATAAAGAAAATCGCCGCCTCGTGGACGAATAATTACGTGAAGCTTCATATTCAGCAATTCACGCGCTAACGCGATGCTGGCATACGAAGGAGTTGTGCCGCCTTCGGGAATGGATGCGCAAAGTTCTACCCGATGAGCTCCGCCTTTTTGTGCTTCCAAACAACTGGCAACGGAATTGGCACATATTTCTAGTTTATAATTCATCTTTTATTAGGTATTTCTTTGTTATATCCGAGGTATTACGAGATCTTAAAAAGATAATGCAAAGATAATTCTTGCGTAACGATAAACCAAGATAAACCATCGCATCTCATTTTTTAGTGGGTTGCTTTATACCAGCCGGTTTTTGTTTTATCGATGCTTACGCGTGGGTTATCACTAGGATCGGAGGTTGTGAGTCCGGAATAGGCTCTGATTTGTATATCTCCTTTACTTTTCGAATAAAATTTATTTGTATGTTTTTTGTAGGGAACCGTACGATTTAACTGCTCTTCGAATTGCCTCAACAACAGCTCATCCGTACACAAATGGGCTACATAATCGCCATAATCGTAAAATATAGGCGGATCATAGCCGTCCATTCGTTGTAAGGAGTTGAGTTGGGAAGTATCAAAGGTATAACGACTGTTTATTTCTCTCATGAGAGATGCGGTAGAAGCGAGTTCGGAACAATCGGTTACTGCCAATGTTCCACAGGGTGGATCATAATCAGAATAGAACGAATAAAATCCGGCACAAACGGCTTCATAATCGGTTTCCCCCAGCAGATATTCTCCTATGATGGAATAAGGCATGCCATAAGCCATTATTTCTGTAGGTGAAGCTATCAGATAATCTGTTACGTTGCGTAATTCATAGGCGACCTCTATCGATGACATGTAGCAATTATCGAAAAGAATATATTCCATTTTTATTCCCGTTCTCGCGATAGCATCCGCCAGCGTTGTGATATCGGTTTGGTATTCGGGGGTTGTTCCCCCAAAGTAACGGGTGTGGAATGCTCCTTCGTATTCCCAGTAATTTTTAAAGGATGATGCGGATGTGGATAATGCTCTTACCGTTGTTGGGTAAACAGGGATCCAACCCATGCCGTGTCCACCGATAATCATTGCGTAGGTGAGTGCCGGTGCAGCACTTTTCATTTCGCTCAGAATGAAGGCAATGCCTTCGGCAGTAGTAAAAGACGGATTTGTGTAATTTTTGAGTGTGTCGTGTTTACATATGCCATTTTTATAGGTTATTTCATACAGGGTAGCTTGGGTTGAACTAGTCGACATAAATACGATTACTTTTTCGTTGTTCAGCCCCTTATCGCTGATTGCTTTTTCCAAATCCGATATGTTTGTCTTGAAAGCCTTTGTTAAATTCATATCGGCCGGCCAAGGCAGATACATAAATAACGTCTTTTGGTTTGGCAGTTCCACTTCTTCTTTCTCGCACGACATGAGAAAGAAAGAAAGGAATAATAAACAGATGAAAAACCTTGCCGATTTTCCCAACGTATTTGTTTTGCTCATTATTCTTATAATTATTTGCAAATTTACAATAAATTCCATAATAGAAAAGTCCGTTTTATTTGACTTATGGTGGATTTTCGGCATCATGAACGACCGCCGACGAGAAAATTGCAAAATAATTGGGATTTTCAACATAAAATTGTTGGGTTTAAAAAGTAAAGTGTTCGATAATTTATACCTTTGTGAATTCAGCTCTAAAAATAAAAACAAATAACAGGATAAATTTTACGAAATAAGATTAATGCATTAAAAAAAAATCAAATGACAGAAAAAATCAGAGAAACGCTTCGTGATTCGAAGAAAGCGCGATGGACCGCTCTTGCTCTTGTATCTTTTACGATGATGTGCGGTTATTTTTTTGCGGATGTAATGTCTCCGTTAAAAGGACTTCTTGAAGGACAGATCGGTTGGACGAGTAGCGACTACGGAACATTTACGAGTGCTTACGGATGGTTCAATGTTTTTCTCTTGATGTTGATTTTCGGGGGGATCATTCTCGATAAAGTAGGTGTCCGAATAACTGGTTTTGGAGCAGCATTGATTATGGTAATCGGTACAGCAATACAATATTGGGCAATATCGACCGGCTCGCTTCAAGGCAGTAGTATACTGGGGATAAAATCCCAGGTTTTTTTCGCTAGCATCGGATATGCCACTTTTGCTGTTGGTGTTGAAGTTGCGGGTATCACCGTAACCAAAGTGATTTATAAATGGTTTCAAGGTAAGGAATTGGCTTTGGCTATGGGATTGCAGGTGGCTTTGGCTCGTGTGGGTACTGCCTTTGCTTTGGCTTTTTCGGTTCCTATAGCAAAATTTACGGGAATGATTGATGTTTCGCGTTCGGTGTTGGTGGGCATGATCGCACTTTGTATAGGACTATTGTCATTTATTGTGTATGTTTTTATGGATAAGAAACTGGATCGGTCGATTGCCAACGCCAACGAGGATGTCGACGAAGAGGAATTCAAAATCTCGGATATCCGAAATATTGTGACCAATAAGGGGTGGTGGTTCATTGCTATTCTTTGCGTGTTGTTTTATTCGGCTGTCTTTCCGTTTTTGAAATATGCCACCGATTTGATGGTAAATAAGTTTGGAGTTGATATTGATTTGGCTGGAGTTATTCCCTCGTTGTTGCCTTTTGGTACTATCTTGTTAACACCTTTGTTTGGAAATATTTACGATAGGATGGGAAAGGGGGCTTCTATCATGATTTGGGGGTCTATGTTGTTGCTTGTTGTTCATTTACTGTTTGCCGTTCCGTTTTTGAATAATTGGGTGATTGCTATTTTGCTGGTCATTCTACTTGGTATTGCTTTTTCGCTGGTTCCTTCTGCTATGTGGCCTTCGGTAACGAAAATTGTTCCCGAGAGACAATTGGGAACGGCAATGGCTTTGATTTTTTGGGTTCAAAACTGGGGATTGATGGGTGTTCCTTTGTTGATCGGATGGGTATTAGATAAATATTGTATAACCGGGCAAACCGTTCGCGACGGATTAACGGTAAATACGTACGATTATACTCTTCCGATGCTCATTTTTGCGGGCTTTGGTTTTTTAGCTGTTTTTTTTGCTTTCTTATTGAAAATAGAAGACAAGAAGAAGGGATATGGTTTGGAAAAGCCAAATTATATTCGATAAAACAGCGAGATGAATCTGTCAAAACGTCATAAAAAATTTTTTGGCAAGAATTTTGACCCCCTTAAAACGAGAAGGGAATTATAAAATAAAAAATATAATTATGAATTTTAATAATTTTACCATTAAAGCACAAGAAGCTGTACAAAAAGCAATCGATTTAGTACAAGCAAACAATCAACAGATAATTGAACCGGCACATGTGCTGAAAGGTGTGATGCTGGTAGGTGAGAATGTGACCAATTTTCTGTTTCAAAAGTTGGGTGTAAACGTCCGTTCATTAGAAGCAGCAGTCGATAAAGAGATCGATTCGTATCCGCGTGTTTCGGGCGGTGAGCCAATGTTGAGTCGCGAAACAAATGCGGTTTTCCAGAAAGCGGCCGATTATGCGACGCGCATGGGCGATCAGTTTGTCTCTCTCGAACATTTGTTGCTGGCTTTGGTAAGCGAAAAAAGTTCTGTTTCGCAGATTTTGAAAGCTCAAGGAGTTTCTGAAAATCAGCTGGAGTTGGCGATAAAAGAGCTCAGAAAAGGCGAAAAAGTTACCAGCCAGACAGCAGAAGAAACTTATCAGGCATTGAGCAAATATGCGGTTAATCTCACCGAAATGGCGCGTCAAGGTAAGTTGGACCCTGTTATTGGGCGTGATGAAGAGATTCGTCGTGTATTGCAGATATTGAGCCGAAGGACGAAAAATAACCCCGTCTTGATTGGTGAACCCGGAACCGGTAAAACAGCTATCGTGGAGGGACTAGCACGTCGTATTGTTCGTGGCGATGTTCCTGAGAACCTGAAAAGCAAGCAAATTTATTCGCTGGATATGGGTGCTTTAATTGCCGGTGCTAAATATCAGGGTGAGTTTGAGGAGCGGTTAAAGGCCGTGATCAACGAAGTGGTGAAATCGGACGGCGAAATCATTTTGTTCATCGATGAAATTCATACGCTGGTAGGGGCAGGAAAAACTTCGGGCGCTATGGACGCTGCTAATATATTGAAGCCGGCACTGGCTCGTGGCGAATTGCGTACGATTGGTGCCACTACCTTGGACGAATATCGGAAGTATTTCGAAAAAGACAGGGCTTTGGAGCGCCGTTTCCAGGTTGTAATGGTGGAAGAACCCAGCGAAGCCGATGCCATCTCCATTCTGCGAGGATTGAAGGAAAGGTACGAAAATCATCATAAGGTACGCATTAAAGACGAGGCGATTATCGCTGCCGTGCAATTGTCGCAGCGGTATATTACCGATCGGTTTTTGCCCGATAAGGCAATTGACCTGATCGATGAGGCAGCGGCCAAATTGCGCATGGAAATTGATTCCGTACCGGAAGAACTCGATGAGATTCAACGTAGAATCAAGCAGTTAGAAATTGAACGTGAAGCCATCAGGCGCGAAAAAGATACAGCAAAAGAAGAACTTCTCACAAAGCAGATTGAAGAGCTGAAAGAACAAGAAGCGGAATATAAAGCTCGATGGCTGGCCGAAAAAGAAATCATCGATCAAATTCAGCAGAACAAGTCCGAAATCGAACAAGCAAGAATTCAAGCAGAAATAGCCGAACGCGAGGGCGATTACGGTAAAGTTGCCGAATTGCGTTACGGAAAGATCAAGGAAAAAGAAAGAGAGATTGAAGAACTGCAAAAGAAACTTCGTGAAATACAGGGCGATCATCCGCTGATTAAAGAAGAAGTAGATGCGGAAGATATTGCCGAAATTGTGTCGAAGTGGACAGGTATTCCTGTATCGAAAATGTTGCAGAGCGAACGCGAAAAACTGCTTTCTCTTGAAGAAGAACTTCACAAACGGGTTGTCGGGCAGGATGAAGCGATTAAAGCTGTTGCCGATGCTATTCGTAGGAATCGTGCCGGACTGAGTGATCCCAAACGACCCATTGGTTCGTTTATTTTTCTCGGAACGACCGGTGTTGGTAAAACGGAATTGGCAAAAGCGTTGGCTGAGTGCCTGTTTGACGATGAGCGCATGATGACGCGTATCGATATGAGTGAGTATCAAGAGAAATTCAGTGTTACCCGACTGATTGGTGCACCTCCGGGATATGTGGGTTACGAAGAAGGCGGTCAACTAACCGAAGCTATTCGGCGTAAACCTTATTCGGTGGTACTTTTCGATGAAATCGAAAAAGCTCATCCCGATGTGTTCAATGTGCTTTTGCAGGTGCTCGACGACGGGCGTTTGACCGACAACAAAGGAAGGGTTGTGAATTTCAAAAACACGATTATCATCATGACCTCTAACATGGGTTCGGATCTGATTCGGGCTAATTTTGAACGACTCAACGATTCCAATCGGGAACAAATTATTGAAGAAACCAAAAATGCGGTAATGGAGATGCTCAAAGTCAGAATTCGTCCCGAGTTCTTGAATCGTGTGGATGAAATCATTATGTTTATGCCATTGACAAAAGATGAAATCAAGCAAATTGTTCGTCTGCAGCTCGAAAATGTAAAGAAAATGCTTGCCGAAAACAATGGTGTGCAACTGGAATATACCGAAGCAGCGGTAGAAAGTCTCGCAGAAGAAGGGTACGATCCTCAATTTGGTGCGCGTCCTGTGAAGCGGGTTATTCAGCGTAAAATACTCAACCAGTTGGCGAAAGATATCATTGCCGGCACAGTGGATAAGACCAAACCCATTATTATTGATGCGGTCGACGATACGATATTTTTCAGGAATTAGAAAATCGGCGAATTAGTACGATATGTGATTTAATATAAAAACCCTGCGAAATTGGTTTCGCAGGGTTTTTATTTATGTTCCACTTCACATTAAGATGAAATCGTTTTTGTTCACATCAAAAAATGAATCAGTTAAATAGATTTTCGATATTTTTCAACGATTTGCTGAGAAAGAAAACCACAACTTGATCGTATGCTTCGATAAGGGTGTCGCCGTCTACTAAAATGGGTTCGCCATTCCGTATGAGAGCACCGAAAGTAATATCCGGAGGCAGATTGAGGTTTTTGATTAATTTTTTGGTCACTTTTGAGTTGGGCTTGGCCACAATCTCGCCCACGTTTGCGTTGGCAAAGGTAAGGCATTTAATATTTGAAACATCGGCTTTGAGCAGGAGTTCGTAAATTTTGCTCGCGGTAATCACTTTTTTATTGATAATTGTTCCGATATCGAAGCGCTCTGCCATGTTGATATAATCTAGATTCTCTACTTCGGCAACTGTTTTTTTTACGCCGTACTGTTTTGCTATTAGGCAAGACAGAATATTGGCTTCGGAATTCCCTGTAAGAGCCAGGAAAGCATCGGCTTCCATAATTCCTTCATTTTGCAACAATTCGACATCGCGTCCGTCACCCAAAAAGATACTTACATTTGAAGGTATGTTTTCAAGAAGCATTTCGGCTCGTTCCCTGTCTTGTTCGATAATCTTAATATTCATATACGATGGAAGATATTGCACGGTTCGCATGGTAATGCGACTTCCCCCCATAATCATTACATTTTTTACTTCAAGCGATTTTTTCCCCAAAAGAGTGGGCATTTCGTCGAGATATTTTCGTAATGTAGTGAAATAGAGAATATCGTTGGGCAATATCTGATCATTTCCTCGGGGAATGATGGTTTGATTGTTTCGTTTAATGGCAACAATATGAAACTTTTTGTTTTCTTGGGCCAATTCATGCAGGTATTTGTTGACTATGGGTGCATTTTCCCTAATCTTGGCTCCGGCAAGAATGACCGATCCGTTTGAAAGTTCCCACCAGAAACGTGTCCACGGCGTTTTCAGTGCCTGCACAATTTCGCGGGCAGCCATCATTTCGGGATAGATCATGGAATTAATACCTCTTTCTTCAAAGAAAACCGAATTTTTGGGTAAAAGATATTCGTAATTATCGATGCGTGCAAGGGTTTTTTTTGTCCCCATGTTAGCTGCCAACATGCAGGCCAGGATATTGCGCGACTCTTCAGGGGTAACTCCGATAAACAAATCGGCATCTTTTACGCCGGCAGTATTTAAATCGTTGAACGAAGTGCATTTCCCCACCACAGGGGTCAATTCTGCGTCATCTTTAAAGGATTGAAGTCGCTCTTTATTTTCGTCCATCACGATAATATCGTGATTTTCTTCTCCCAATAATCGTGCAAGGTGAGTTCCTACTTCACCTGCACCTGCTATGACAATTTTCATTGATTTTTTGTATTAGGATAATTTTCGTTTTGCTCTTTCTAGTTGTTGCTGTGATTTATTTTGCTTTATGTTCAAAGGATTAAAAGTTTTTTGCTTGATTTTGACTTTGGTTTTGGTTGATTTTTTGACGGTTTCGTTTGCTTCCATAATAGCTTGAAGAATACCATCCTCATCGATTTCGCATAGATGTCTCAGTTCGTTTATGGTCCCGTGAGCTACAAATTCGTCTTTAATACCCAGTCGTCTAACATGGATATCGATATAATGATGATCAGCCAGAAATTC
>Ga0116169_1000835_pt1 | contig 29158 bp, 23 predicted proteins | sample AD_UKC130_MetaG_FD_89796 | JGI IMG/M metagenome (GOLD analysis project Ga0116169, IMG submission 89796) | Active sludge microbial communities of municipal wastewater-treating anaerobic digesters from Canada - AD_UKC130_MetaG | ecosystem: Engineered > Bioreactor > Anaerobic > Digestate | place...
AACCCGAATGCATCATGCAAAGCATCTGTGAAATCATTGCGTGTGTAGGTTGGCACATAACCTTCGCCACGGACCTCAAAGAAGTTCATGTCTCTCAGCCCTTGTATGATCTCGCTGGTTGTGAAGCGGTTTTCGAGTTTCTTTTCCAAGAATCTGTAAACTACGAGTGCCAAAAAGCAAGTCGTGAAATGTGCAACAATCCTGTCATCACGGCTTAGATATACCGGTCTGGTTTTGAACTCGTTTTTCATGATCCGGAAACACTCTTCGATTTCCCACCGCCTGTGGTTGATCCTAATGATTTGAGAAGCATCATCTTCTAAGTTAGTGCAGACAGCATAGAACCCATCATACTGCGCTTCTCGAGCGATTAGATCTTGATCGATGCTGAAGACTTCTTTGTCGGCAACTTCACCTTCGGTAGTGATGTTCGTTTTCTTGATGAGGCGTTTATAATCATTTGGATTGGTCTTCTTTATCTTGTACGGATTAGTGTTCACTGCTTGAAGTGCACGATTGATTTGTCGCTCCCGTATCTTGTTCTGATAGTCTTTGTAACGGATTGAGTAGGTGACTATTAGTCTCTGCTCCAATCCGTTTTCTTTTATCCATCTTTCTTTGTAGAAGGTATGAGAAAAGTACCGTTCCTCGTCGAGTTCGGAGATATTGTAAATGCGATTATCCCCACTTAGCCTCCAACCTTCGGGATCAAGTGCCCATCGCTTCAGATGGTCCTTCAGCTTCTTGATGGATTGGGTGGTGATGAAAGCTCGACCTGCAAGATCGTTGAACCTCCTGTTTTCTAGCGATGCAAGTCCTCCGTCGGTGCAGAGAACAAACTTAGATAGCTGAAAGTCTTTTAGAATTTTGCGTTCTAACGGTTTCAAAGTCACCTGTTCGTTGGTGTTGCCCGGATTAATGCCGAAAGCGAGGGGAATGCCATCGCCGTCCATAAAGAGCCCCATTTGAACAATGGGATTGGGACGGTGCTCTTTGGAATGCCCATACTGCCTGAGACCGGATTCCTGTTCGATTTCAAAAAAGTAGTTAGTGAGGTCGTAGTACAGGACGCCGCTGTTTCGTTTCGAGACTTTCAAGCTGTTTTTATAAAGCTGGGACTGAATAAGATCGGTTTCCTTGGCTATGATATCCAAGGCTCGGTAGACGTGTTGAAGCTCGAAATCAGGTTGTTCGATGAAGTTCTTGGAGAGTTGGTGGGTTGCAAGCTTCGAAGAAGCTGGATAGATGATTCTTGCATAAATTAGTCTTGAGAGTATGGAGTCAAGGTTGTAAGAGAAGCTGTGTTTCTCGGTAATCTTCTTGCAGATCTCATGCATACCTAACTGGTGATAAATCTGCTGCAGGAAAAGGTATCCTCCATTAAAACACCTCTGGCTGTCCTTCTCAATGAACTTCGTGGGATGGTAGGGGATCAGTACTGCGCGCTTGTTTTCTTCTTCCTTCTTATTGAGCTCCTCGATGTATTGTTTTGCCCATTCAAAGGGGTCTTGGCCATTGAGTTTTTCTAGCAACTCGTCATAGGTTCCCAACTTTTCAACAATCTTGGAAGTCCTTTTTCCGTCCACAACGATATCTTTAATCACATAAAGGGAAGCGGCGTTCTTGGATTTAGAGACTTTCAACCTCACAAAAACCCCTCCAATCCCTTATATTATAACACGGTACGAAAAGGTACGCAATATTTTCGCCATGATTTTGACACAAAAAATAAAAAAAGCCTTATTTTACAAGGCTTTCAGAAGACGCTCTGTCTATTCAACTGTCAAAAACCCGAGTTGGCCACAGCTTTGGCTGCTCTAAAAATGGGTTTATAAAGGTATCGATTGGTGATATACTCATAACTGGAAACATACTGCATTTTCCGGAAAGGTTCGTATTAGAACAGAAGGCTGATAACAGGCTTAACTCCCGGAAACAAATGGTGCGGGTCGAGTTGTTTTCACTCGGCTCTTTTTGTGATACCTAAAAGGAGTGGGTTTATGAAGATGATCGTCGGTCTGGGCAATCCCGGTCCCAGGTACCAGTACACCAGACACAACATAGGCTTTATGGCTGTAGACGGTCTTGCAAGAAGGCTGGACACGGAGATCAAAAACATCAAGTTTAAGAGTTTATATACGAAAAAGGGCGACCTTATTCTGGTGAAACCGCAAACGTTTATGAATCTGAGCGGAGAAGCCGTGGTGCCCTTCCTTAACTATTTTAAACTGGAACCACAAGACCTGATGGTCGTCTACGACGACATGGACCTACCCTTAGGACAGATCAGAATCAGGCCCAAGGGGAGCGGCGGAGGCCACAACGGCATGGGAAGCATTATTAAACTTCTGGGCAGAGATGATTTTCCCAGGCTGAGGATAGGCATCGGCAGACCTAACCCAATGCAGTCGAGCGCCGACTACGTGCTCAGGATATTTGAAAAAGACGAGATGCCCTCTGTAACTGAAGCCCTGATTAAGGCAGTAGACGCACTGGAAACTTGGGTAAATGATGGATTGGACACGGCAATGAATAAATACAATCAGCGGGCATAAAGAATAAGAGTGAGATAACTCATGTACATTTAAGGGGTTGAAAGGCATATAAATGTTCTAGGACTGCTCAAAACCCTTGGTGCTGGAACTTCTGCCGTTGTGCTGGCTGCAATAATCAATAGCCGCTTACCAAAAAAGGCAGATCTGGTAATAATTCCCTTAATTGAAGAAACGCTAAAAAACGGGCTGGCATATCTTTTTGCTGTCAGCCCTCTACCTGTTCACTTAATTTTCGGGCTTGCGGAAGGTCTTTTAGAAAGCATGGACAAAAACAGCTTTCTTCTTTTAGGCAATGCGCTTCTTGGACATGGTATCTACGGCGCAGTAGCTTATTTGCTCTGGCAGCGTCCCATTTTAGCAACCATTGCGGCCTTCACGCTTCATGCCCTCTACAACATTCAAATTACGAAGAGACTCAAGTTTTTCCGTTAGAACACCAAGCTAAAGGAGGCGGGTGAATGCTCAACGTTTATTTCAGGCAGATGCTGAAGACTTCTACGCAGAACAAAATCGATGAAGTTTTGTCGCAGATTAAAGACGAGAAAACTAATGTAGTTATCCCCTCTGGAAGCGGACGTTCTTTAATTTACAGTTATATCTGTCAGAATTTCAACTCCACTTTGATTATCTGTCGTAATGAAGACAAAGCTTATAGATTAGCTCATGACCTAGAGACCTGGCTCGGAGAGAGGGTCTTTGTTTTTCCGCAGAGGGAAATCCTGCCCTTTGAAACCATACCCGAGACGCCTCAAGTTCGGGGACAGCGTATTGAAGTTCTCTACAACGCTCTCAAGACTGAAGACGAAAGAGAAGGCAGGATTTTTATCACTACCACCCAGGCTGTGGAGACAAGCCTCATTCCGCCGGAGGTCTTAAAGCAGGCGGCTATCAAGATCAGAGTTGGCGACAGAGTCTCTTATGACACCACCATTGAACACTTGGTGAAAATCGGGTACAAACGCCGTCCTCAAGTAGAAGGTCCAGGGGACTTCAGCGTTCGCGGCGACATCCTGGACGTCTTTCCTTTAACGGGACAGCCTGTGCGCGCAGAGCTTTTCGACGACGAGATCGACTCTATCAGGTACTTCAATCCTGAAGATCAAAGGTCTGTGGAGTCTATCACGGAGTTTACCATTCTGCCTGCAAGAGAGTTTGTTTATACCAAAGAAAGCGTAAAGAAGGCCAAGGAAAGCATTCTGGCCGAACTAGAAAAGCAAACAGAACGGCTCAGAAAAAGCCGCCTAACCAAAGAAGCTCAGGAGCTTGAGGATAAAGTGGCCGGCGACCTTGACAAACTCGATGCGGGACAGGCGTTTGACGGCGAACTGGGGTATCTGCCGCATTTTTACGGAAGAGACTACCTATTCTTCGACTACCTGAAGCCGAACTTAGTGATTTTTGAAGACAAGGACGATCTGGAACGCAACACGGATTTCTGGCTCAAAGAGATCGGTGAGTCCATGAGCCTCTTGATGGAAAAAGGTAGGGTTCTGCCAAGCGTCTTTGACAACTTCCACAGCTTTTCCGACGTGGAACGCAAAGCCAGGGATGCTCGAACAATTTATGTAAACGAGATAGCCCATGCAGAAAAAACTTTCGAGTTCAGGCTGCGGATGCCAAACGTCTACCAAGGTCCTATAGAGGTTCTCCTTGCAAGCGACCTTGCAGGTCACCTGGAGCAAAAGCGAGATGTGGCGGTAGTTGTCTCTACCGACGAAAGGTTCGAGAGAATCACCAAGCTCTTCCGAGATAAAGACCTGCCCATGTCCTTGGAGTATCAAAAGGGAAGGGTCCTTCTCCTTAAAGGGAACCTAGAGTCGGGTTTTGAAAGCGTTGAGGACGGCTTAATCGTCATTACAGATAGAGAGCTTTTTGGCGGAGCCAAGAGAAGAAAGAAACCCATCTTTACTCAAGGCAAAGTGCTGCAGTCGGTGGATCAGCTTCAGCCAGGAGATTATGTAGTGCACGTCAACCACGGGATTGGCCGGTATGTTGGCATGAACACGCTGGAAATAAATGGGACTCATAGAGATTATTTGGTTATCGAATACGCCGGAGAAGGGGAAAAACTCTACATCCCCACAGAGCAGATTCAGCTTCTTCAGAAGTACTCGGGAATCAGCGATGTAGCGCCTAAGCTGAATAAGCTTGGGGGCAGCGAGTGGCAGAAGATCAAGCAGCGCGTCAATGCCTCAGTGCAGGCTATGGCTCAGGAGCTTTTGGAACTGTATGCTGCAAGAGAGGCGCTGAGAGGTCATGCCTTTGCTCCTGACGATGAGTTTCAGCACCAGTTTGAGGACGAGTTTCCCTACGAAGAGACTCCCGATCAGCTGAAGGCAATTAGGGAAGTAAAAAAAGATATGACCAGACCCCAGCCGATGGAGAGGCTTCTTTGCGGCGACGTAGGTTTTGGTAAAACCGAAGTTGCCATCAGAGCTGCCTTCAAAGCAGTCTCTGAGGGCAAGCAGGTTGCGGTGCTCGTTCCCACCACCATTTTAGGAATGCAGCACTACAACACTTTCAAAGACCGCTTCAAGAACTATCCCTTTAACATCAGTCTGGTCAGCAGGTTCCAATCGCCGAAGGAAAACAGAGAGACTCTGAAGAAGCTGGCGGCAGGTGGAGTGGATATTATCATCGGTACCCACAGACTCCTATCCAAAGACGTTAAGTTCAAGGATTTGGGGTTGGTCGTGATCGATGAGGAGCAGCGCTTCGGCGTGGCTCAAAAAGAGAAGTTGAAGTATATAAAGAAAAATGTCGACGTGCTCACCATGACCGCAACGCCCATTCCCAGAACGCTGCACATGGCTTTAGTGGGAGTCCGCGACATGTCGCTCATCGAGACTCCTCCTGAGGACAGATACCCTGTAAGAACGTACGTTACAGAATACAATCCCGAGACTATCAGAGAAGCGATTCTTAGGGAGCTGGCACGGAAAGGTCAGATCTACTTTGTTTCCAACAGAGTTAACGACATAGATGAAGTGGCAGCGCAGGTGCAAAGGCTTGCGCCGGAAGCCAGGGTAGCAGTTGCCCACGGACAAATGGACGAAAAGTACCTGGAGAAGATCATGATCGAGTTCCTCAACCGGGAGTACGATATTCTCGTTTGCACCACCATTATTGAAACGGGACTTGATATTTCCAATGTCAATACGCTGATTGTGCACAACGCAGATCAGTTAGGCCTGGCACAGCTGTATCAGCTCAGAGGACGCGTAGGTAGAACCAATCGCGTAGCTTACGCGTACTTCACCTACAATCCCAATAAGGTGCTGAACGAAGATGCTCAGAAGCGCTTGAGCGCAATTCGCGACTTTACCGAGCTGGGGTCTGGTATTAAGCTGGCCATGCGGGATCTGGAGATCAGAGGTGCAGGCAACATCCTTGGACCAGAACAGCACGGCTTTATTGCAGCAGTTGGCTTCGAACTGTACTGCCAGATGCTTGAAGAAGCGCTGCAGCAGAGAAAAGAGGGACAGGTCGAAGCAGAAGAAGCTTTCGAGCCACAAATCAACATCACCCTCGACGGGTATCTTCCCAGCAGCTATATCCAAAACGAAGGTCAGAAGATCGAGATGTACAAAAAGATCAATGCGGTTTCTTCCCGCAGAGAACTTATGGACATCGAAGATGAGCTCCTCGACCGCTATGGCACTCTCCCCGAAGAAGCGGAGAACTTGCTCTGGTTCTGCCACCTGAAGCTCATCGCCCATGAACTCCTTATTGAAGAGATCGTTGAGCAGAGGGATGTCGCCCGGGGCAGGAAGAGTTTGGTAGTTCGCTTCAGACCTGATGCTCCGCTGGATGCGGGCAGAATCCAAAAGGTCTGGGAGAAATACAAGACCTCAATCGGCTTTATCCACGGGAAAGCGCCTCAGATCAAGGTCCACCGGTGGGATGCCAAAGACTGGAACGCAAGACGCGATCTCCTCGACATTTTGGAGATCTTGATGGGTGCGAAAGAAGTGACAAAAAAGCAGGAAAGCGGGGTTCTGCATTAATGATAAAAGTAGTTGGACTTGGAATAGGCAATCTGGACGACCTCAGCAGGAAAGCAGCTTCCCTGCTGCAGAGTACATCTCGTCTCATCACAACAGCAAGCTGGCATCCTGTTTTTTCAAGTTTGGATAAAGCCCATATTGAAGTTTGGGACGGCTTTTCGCCAGAAGAAATCACTAGCAGATTGAACCAAGTTGGAGAGGGAGAAGATGTGGTTCTCGCAGTGTCCGGTGACCCAGCCCTTGACCATTCCTATCTGCGAGGGATTAAAAACAAGCTAGAACTTCTAGGAGCTCCGTCGCTTCTTGCGCTATTGGAGCTCCCTGAAGCATTTCTTCAATTGGATGCAGAAAGCTTGAAGAGCGCAGAAGACTTTGGGGCCAAAGTTGTCAGGGTCCATCCAGGGAGTTGGGAGCAGATAAAAAAAGCCCTGCCGCAAGATGCAGACGTGGTCTGTGTGGACAAGCTTCAGGTGGGAAAAGGAAAGGTAGAACAGATCTACATCGAAGACGGTTATGTTTTCATCCCAGGATATGTTGCAGTCAAGAAGACTTCTGCCATAGATGCTCTTCTAACTACCATGAGAAAGCTGAGAGCTCCCGACGGCTGTCCGTGGGACAGGATTCAGACCTTCGAATCGCTCAAACCGTATCTTGTTGAAGAAGCCTACGAACTATGGGATGCCATTGATTCAGGAGATATGGATCTTGTCACCGAGGAGCTTGGTGATGTTTTACTGCAGGTTGTGTTATACGCGGCCATAGCCGAAGAAGAAGGCTTGTTCGACTTTGAGGACGTAGCTAGGGTGGTCAATGAAAAGCTGATCCACAGGCACCCCCACGTTTTTGCCGAGGTCGTCGCAGATACCCCGGAAAAAGTCATGGCAAACTGGGAGCGCTTAAAAAAGGAAGAAAAGGGCAAGGAAGACCGAGTTTCCATCCTGGACGGCGTACCCAAACACCTGCCAGGGTTACAAAAGGCCGCAAAAGTACAGAAGAAGGCAGCCAAAGTGGGCTTCGACTGGGACGGTATCGAACCGGTGTGGCAGAAGGTCTCGGAAGAACTGCAAGAACTGTCCGAGGCCAAAACGCCGGAGGAAAGAGAAGAAGAGTTAGGCGATGTCCTTTTTGCCATCGTCAACCTTTCGCGGTTTTTGAAAATCGATGCCGAAGTGGCACTAAGTAAGACCATTGCCAAATTCCAGAAGAGGTTCAGATATATCGAAAAACATGCAGATAGGCCGTTAGATGAAATGACCTTAGAAGAGATGGACGTGTACTGGGAAAAGGCCAAAGAAGAGGATAAGTAGGGCGAAGATTATGCAGAATACCTCTTGGAGGGGTATTCATGAAAAGAGTATTGATAGCAGTCTGCCTTGCGGTCTGTTTTCTTGCTGCAGGATGCGGCAAAAAGGACACGCTTTCAAAGGAGCCGACTATTACACTGTATATCACCAAGACAGGAGAAAAGAAGACGATGCCTCTGGAGGAGTATCTCTATGGCGTCGTTGCCGGCGAGATGCTGCCAAACTGGCCTAAAGAGGCCTATGCTGCACAGGCCATAATCGCAAGAACCTTCACCATGGAGTTTCTTGAGCGTGGTGGAGTAAAGGACAAGTACGGCACTGATCTCTCAGACGACATCACTGAAACTCAAGCCTACAATCCAGATGCCATATCCGATGTAATTAAAGCTGCTGTTGATGAAACCAAAGGCCTTGTGGCGAAGCACCAGGGAAACTACATCAAGGGATGGTTTCACGCGTTTTCCGGCGGACAGACTACCACTGCTAAAGTGGGTTTGGGATATAAGGACCCAGAGCCTCCTTATATCAAGGTGGTGGATGATCCCGGAACTGAATACGCACCACCGGACAACCGCAACTGGACCGCAAGCTATACTTACGCAGAGCTCACTGGACTTTTGAAAGAGAAGGGATACGTTAACTTCGATGTGTCTGGAGTAAAGATCGGCGGAACCAATGACCAGGGAAGGGTCACGGAGTTTGTGGTGACTGGAGACGGCACATCCAAAACCGTTCCTGGAGCTGAGTTTCGCATTGCTCTCGACTCTACCAAGCTGAAATCTATCTGGGTCACGGGCATTGAAGAGACCAACTCAGGTGTGGTGTTCTCAGGGAAAGGCTACGGCCATGGCGTGGGGCTCAGCCAATGGGGAGCCTATGCACTTGCACAGAAGGGCAGCTCGGCCGAAGATATTGTTAAGTATTTTTTCAATGACGTTGACATAGTGCAAGCATATAAATAGTCATACCTGTCCTCCCTCTGTAATAAGCTTGAGTGAGGGGGAGAGATTATGGCTATTGAAGAAAGAAAGGTCGGCCAGTTAAAAAACCACCAGGTCGTTCTAAAGAATCGTCAGGAACTGAACATTGAAGGTGTTGTCAGTGTAGAGAGTTTTGACGATCAAGAGGTGGTCCTGGAAACTGAAGAGGGCCTCCTTGTGATCAGAGGAGAAAACCTCAACGTTAGTCAGCTGAACATCGATGCCGGAAAGCTGAACGTTACCGGCTCGGTAAGGATTCTGGAGTACCTCGGAGTCAGCGGACAGAAATCGGGGTTTTTCAGCAAGTTTTTCAGATAGAGTAGCACTAATAGGGCCAAAGGCATAGTATGGAGAGCTAGTTAGGAGGGAGTTTTCCATAATGATGCCTTTGGCCTCGCAGCTGATTTCTATCGGGTATCTTTTGTTGCTCGGTGCAATATGGGGATTTGTCTGGGAGTTTCTGGAAGCTCTTGCCCTTGGAGGGAGGAAAATCGCAGTCCTCCTGGTTGTGTTCATGCTCCCGATCTCTGCTGTTCTCTGGTACATCAGCAACAATGGTGCCCTGAGGTACTATGTGCCCATTAGCGTTGCAGTCGGTATTTTGGTTTTCTCGTTGATCTCAAGGCAGACTATCGGCGCCACAATTGCTCTGGCAGTAAAAAGGATAATAGGCACTATTTGGCTAATATTAAATATTGTTTGGATTATTTTCAAGTTTTCTCTTGAAAGTGTCGGTTTATTAACTTATGCTATAGTCAGGAAAATCAGCATTTCCAAGTCGAAAGTAGCCGTGATTAATTAAAAACAGAGGGGAGGGGGTTACAGATGGCCAGAAAGAGATTTAAACCAAATCTACTGCAGCTTTGTCTGTTAATCTTCCTCCTTGTTAGCTTCGCTTGGAATATGTACAAGATCGTTACCACCCAGAAGATGATTAACCAGCTTAAGAACGAGATCGAGAAGGTTCAAAAGACCGTCAGTGATATCAGGTATAAACAGCAGTTGGTTGAAGAAGAAATAGCCAGGTGGAACGATCCAAAGGTGATTGAGGAGTTTGCCAGGAAAGAGTTGGGGTTCGTCAGACCGGGCGAAGTAACCTACATGTTTAGCGAGGGTGTACAACCTGCAACCGACAGCGATGTCGCTAAACGCAGCAGCTCAAGCCGTGAAGGCATTCAAAACTGAGTTGACTTTGACATTGCTGCTGGTATAATATACTATGAAAAAGCATATCGCTTAATATTTTTGAGGAGGAGTCCCTTCTAGTATGTCCATTGAGGTCGGGAGCGTTGTAGAAGGTAAAGTTACCGGAATCACAAGTTTTGGAGCATTTATTGATCTAGGAAACGGTCAAACAGGGCTAGTTCATATCTCAGAGGTCGCGGACGATTACGTCCAAGACATTAACAACTACTTAAAGATAAACGATGTTGTCAAAGTACGAGTTTTGTCCATGAAAGATGGGAAAATCGGTCTTTCTATTCGCAAGGTTGATAGCGTAAACAAGGAACGCTCTCGCCGTAGTAGCAATGGCAACACCAAGAATCAAGGTCAACCTGACAAAAACTTTGAATCTAAGCTTCTCAAGTTTTTGAAAGACAGTGAAGCTAGACAAAAAGATCTGAAGAAAAACCAAGATTCTAAGCGTGGTGGACGAGGGTCGGCTCGCATCAGCGCAAATAACAATCTTTACTAAAGAACTAAAGGGCATCCGCGATTGGGTGCCTTTTTTTGTGGGAGGAGAAAATGAAACAGCGCGTAGCAGATCAGTTAGGTCGAAAACCACAGGGCAAGTACTGGATTCATAAAACCTGCCCATGGGGCTATCCCATAGTCCTGAAAAACCATCCCTATGAAGGGGCGATCTCGCCAACTTTGTATTGGCTGTCGTGTCCGTACTTAGTGAAATTCGTCTCCGGACTGGAAGCAGAAGGTATGGTTGGCGAGTACAATCAAAGAATAATAGAAGATCCTGAGTTCAAGAGGAAGATGGAAAATGCTCACAAGTCTTACAGCAAAGAACGCTCAGAGCTCATTGAACCGGACATCGTTCTTGATGATAAGGTCCTTAGTAAGCTGAGGACGTCGGGAGTTGGAGGATCGGAAAGCTGGGACGGGGCAAAATGTCTGCACATGCATCTCGGACACTTCCTAGCTAACGGAGAAAACCCCATCGGGGAGGAAGTGTGGGAGATGGTTACTCCCTGGAAAGCAGAAGACTGCCCTGAGAACTGCCCGCCAGTTCCTACAGCAGGTCGCAAGCCTTTGGCGGTGATCGATGCTGGAAGTAATACGTGTAGATTGCTCATTGCTGGTTTTTATCCCCAACCGCTAAAGCTTCCGATTATCAGCGAAGGCGAAGACGGCTACCTCCAGGCCATGTTGACTGAAGTTATCACAACAGAGGCAGGGCGAGACATTGAAACCGGAAGAGAAAAGACGCGGTGGGCAGTGGAGCGCTTTCTGAGTTTAATAGAGGAGTTCGGAGCCGAGCTTGTGGGGGGAGTTGCGACCGGCATTTGGCGACACGTTGGCACTCCTCACGATAAGCTGAAGGTCATCTCAGGTCGTGATGAAGCAAACTTCTCCTATTTGGGAGCCATAGGCTCTTTAGACTTGAAGGGTGAGGTTGCAGTGTGTGATCTCGGAGGAGGAAGCCTTGAGATTGTCCGTGGAACTGGAACTGATGTCCGTGAACTCGACAGCTTTGACGTGGGTTTTTGGTCAGTGGCGAAAGCTCTGAACCTCCAAAAGTCCAGTCTTTCTGAGGTCGATGCACAGAGAATCAGGGACTACGTCAAGGAGAAGTTGGGAAGCATCGAGCCTGTGGACCAGATGGTGTTTATTGGTGGAACAGCAACTACGCTTGCGGGTTTGAAGCAAGAACTCGATGAATACGATGCCTTCCGGATACACGGATTTGAGATTGATCCGGATTTCCCATTCGATGTAGATAATTTGCCCTCTTGGGCAGCGGAGAGGAAGGCAAGTATTGCCATTGGTGCTGAGATTATCAAGGCCGTGCTGGAGCTTGCAGGAAAATCTTCAGCGGTTGTTAGTGATCTGGGGCTCATGGCAGGAATTTTATGTTCTAGCTACTGACAAAGGTTGAAATGCCAATTGACCATCCATGGCGAATGTAGTAGAATGTTTTGTGTAATGTGCGAGGGTGGCGGAATGGCAGACGCAGCGGACTTAAAATCCGCTGGCCTAATAGGCCGTGAGGGTTCGACTCCCTCTCCTCGCACCATTTTTTTGGGGCAACAAGGATTCAACCCCCTTTTGTTGAATAGTATAAACTGTGAACTACCGGTATATATGAGCAAAAGGAGGGTGTTCGATGTACGCAGTAGCAAGAGTCATTAACGTGGTTCTTATCGCCATTGCTGCCATCTTTGCGATTTTTACTGGCGATTATCCGTGGATGTGGATTCTTGCAGCTATTGTGCTAACTGTAGCTGCACCGGCAAACTATTTCTTGGCCAAAAACATCTTGCTCAGTAAGTCTATTTCTGTTAAGGCCAACGTCAGGAAATTTGCAAGAAGACGCATGGAGACAGCTGGTTTTTGGTTCCCGATTGGTGCTACAGTTTTGTCCCATGGTATTATCAAGACATTCTACACAGGGAACAACGCATGGATTCCGTTTATACCAGTCGGCGTACTCATCGTCGGATGGGCTGTGGCCAGCTACAACAGATTTGATCCCAACAAGTACGACAAAGAAGAAACTCAAAAGAAAGCTTAAAAGTGTTACGTTAAAGGCTTCCATCTCTGGAAGCCTTCTTTTTTTGTAAAAAGACTTGACGGTAAGGTCCATTTTGTTATAATAGTAATTGTCTCGGCTGCAAGTAGCAGCACAGTTTGGCGGCGTAGCTCAGATGGTCAGAGCATGCGGCTCATACCCGCAGTGTCACTGGTTCAATTCCAGTCGCCGCTACCATGCGCCACTAGCTCAGTTGGTAGAGCAGCTGACTCTTAATCAGCGGGTCCTGGGTTCGAGTCCCCGGTGGCGCACCATTTACATAAGTTGAAAAGACCGCATTTGCGGTCTTTTTTTATTTTGCCTAAGCTAAAATTAGCGGGTGTATGTGAGTTTTCCGTATTTTGAAGTATAGCGCTGCGAGGTTCGAAGGTTTTGTGCGGTATGTGCTCATCACGCCGATTGTCTTTGTGGTTTGTCCATGCAATGGCAAAAGTACTTAATGTTCGTACACGACATCATTCTTGTTCTTTTTGCATCTTACTCTCAAATTCTTCAATGTACTGCATAGCTGAAGGGAAAACGAGTCTTTTGCTTCGTTTATCATGGTTAAAAACACAGTTTCGTCAACATCCCATCGATAGGAATCGTGTTTACCAAGAAGGTCAAACAGTACCCATCTTCCAATACCTAGGATCACGAATGTCAGAAAGAAGTCCGTAACAAGAGCTTGGTATAAAGCATTACCAGATCACCGGGAGCTGATCTGTCAGATGTTACCGTGAGCCTTCGACGCTGGAATAAACTCCGCCATGATAGCAGTAGTGGGTGTCTGCGTCTAAAGCTAGTAGTTTTTCCATAGATTTGGATGCTTGTTCCATATCTAAGGTAAACTGGGGATTTGCAATAACAGGTCTGTTATTCTCGAGAGCAAAAGCGTCTCCAGTTATAACCGCATTTGCCTCTGTCATGTATAGCGAAAGATGGCCTGGTGTATGCCCTGGCGTTAGCAAAACCTGACAGCCTCCGCGCCAGCGGAGCATTTCGTTATCAGAAAGAACTATGTCAACGGGAACTGGTTCAATACTGCGCAGTAGCTCGCAAAACGCTTTACCGAAAGCCTGCTTTTCCGGAGGAAGCTTCTCTTGTAACTCTTCTGCTTGACGCAATCTCAAGGGTTTTTCTTGTCCGGAAATATATGGCGCTTCCTTTTCAGAGGCGTATACCAGAAGATCGGGATTGATATTCTTCAATGCTCTTGCAGCACCCATATGATCATGGTCATGATGCGTAAGGACAAGACCTGTGATCTGAGTTACTTTTAACTCATGTTTTTCCAGTTCTTTTTCTATTAACGGAAGAGATCCCCGAAAACCGCAGTCAACAAGGATAAGCGATTCATTGTCCCAGAGCAGGACTGGGTGCACAATGTTTTCGCTGTCTCCAAACGGCATCGAGATCGTAAGGGGTATGATGTTCGGCTTCATAGTTAACACTCACTCCATTCTGTTCTTGAGACAAACTTGAACCGATGGTACTGTTATTTGACAGTTGCTCTTTAAGCGTCAGAGGTTTCTAACGTGGAGCAGTCTGATGCCCGAAGACTTGTAGGCGACCTAGCGCATCTTAACCGTACCGTCATTGGAATAGCAATCTTAGTTAACCCTCTTTTCGAAACCCATACGCTTACAGCTCATGCAGCTGAGATACAACATTAACGAACAGCATGGGCAACGGTATCTCCATTGTTCTTTTCGCTTTCTTGAAAACCTACTTAGGCACTTTCGGTTTTTAGGAAGGAGCAACATCCCGGCAGGAAAGGAAAAAGTTGGATTTTTTTGCAGGGACAACCTGAAATATGGAGAACTGTTATTAGTAACTCATAGTAGCTGCTAATCTTAGGGATTGGGGTGTTGAAAATGCGTTATCGTGCACGCAGCTTGTTTTTGGTAGTATTAGTGTTTGTGCTTGTTGCAACAGGCATTCTGGCAGAGATGTCCGTTTCTGAGGCTGATGAGCTGATTCTTACCAAAGACGTGGCAAACATCAAAAAAGCCATCGAAGCATTGGAGAAGATAATCGCAGAAGACCCGAAGAATGCAGAGGCCCACATAACCATCGCCAAAGCCCATCTGTATCTAGGGGACAGAGTTCAAGAAAGTAAACTGGAGATTTTTGAAGCTGGCAAGAGTTACGCAGAGAAAGCGACTGAACTGGATCCGAAGTCTCCTGATGCCTACTACTGGCTGGCTGCCTTAACCGGGAGAGTGGGGCAGACGCGAGGGATCCTACAAAGCCTTTTCATGATCAATCCGATGAAAGAAGCTCTGGACACCGCGATAGAGATTGATCCGAACTATGCTGCAGCGTATTATGTCTTGAGCCTACTTTACACTGAAGCTCCGGGATGGCCGGTAAGTATTGGCAATAAGCAGAAGGCTCTGGAGTACGCCCAAAAGGCTGTGGATCTGGCTCCAGATGATATTGAGTTTAATGTTCATCTGGCTAAAGCACTGATCAACAATAAGAGGACCAAAGAAGCGGTAGCAGTGCTGAATAGGGTACTTGAGATGCCACACATTGACACCGAACCGGAGTACAAAGAAGAAGCGAGAGAGCTTTTGCAAAAACATAAGTAGAGAAGCGATACTCCGAACGAAAAAGCGATAGATGATTCTTAGCCTTAAGTGATTTGAAGAGCAATCCACCACAAGTGGATTGCTTTTCGCATTTGGAGCGAAGATTTTCGACAAATTTCGAAGGTGAATTAGTATACAGTATAAAAGTGGGGGAGTATTCCAAGGAGGAACGTGTATGGAGGCAGAAGGATGAGTGTGGTACTTACAAGACAGAGCACCGTTTACAGAAGGCTAAGTCAGGCTAAACGGGTGGCAGCTCTACCGTACGGTTTGCGGCGTGGGTTGAGTTTCTTGGGGTTAGTTTTTTTGGGGGTCGTAACCATAAAGGGAGTGTACGGAATTGCCTTAGGGATTCTAGCCTATGTCTACAGCGTCAGTTATGCAGCAAGGAACCGCATGCCTGAGGCAAGGAGTATTATGCTCGGTGGGTTAATTGGGATTTTGATCGACTCCCGGTCACTTTTTCCACTCTTGTACTGGATCGCTCTTTGGATTGTTTTGGAAATCTTTGTGCTCAAGGTCAAGCCTAAATACAAAAACATAAAAGTTATGACGGTTATGGCGTCTATCCTCTATCCTGTACTAATCATCATAGGGAAGAAGCTGGCCTTTCCACTGGTCACGTATGCTCTCTATGGAACGTTGTGTGCCGTCTTATTGGCAAACAATTACAAGAGTCTCGTTATCCTGCAAGAAAGAGATCGAGTTTGGGATAACGAAGAGGTTATTTCACTGATCATGTCATCGGTGATCTTTGGGTCAAGCGTCTGCGTGATCGAGGTTTTCGGCTTGTGCGTTGGGCAGATTGTGATGTGGCTGTTAGTCGCCGCAAGCGGCATGTTGGGGGGCCCTCTTTGGGGAGTAGTCGCAGCGGCATTGGTTTCGTTTTCAGGTAGCCTCCTCGAATACAGCCACTGTCTTATCATGCTAGGCGCGTTTACCGGTGTAATCTCCATGATGAAAGGTTATGCTGCAGTACTGATCGCCTTGACCTTTGTACTTATCGTTATGAACAGGAATCTCAGCGCTGTTGGCCCAGAGATTATCGTGGCAGAGATCTGTTTACCTTTCTTACTGAGGAAGATGCAACCCCTTAAGTTTTCAGTCCCTTCCTTCGTCCCACCGGAAAACACCGAATCCAAGGCTTTAGAACTCAAAGCCAGGATCGAGAAGTTCTCCGAAACACTGGAAGAACTGTCAAAAGTGTTCCGGGGCATTCCCATTGAGAAAGCCGAGGAAGGCGACAAAACGATTTCTTCTTTGATAGAAGCAATCGTGGCGAAGGTCTGTAGGTCTTGCATCCAAAGGGGCTCTTGCTGGGAGAGGGATTTTTATACGACCTACGCCAACATGTTTGATCTACTAGTTGAGTCTGAAGAGAGTCCATCTGGCGAGAGCATCTGCGAAAAAGCCCGAAGGTGGTGCAGCCAGCCTAAAGAGATAACCGACTCCACTCTATCGCTTCTTAAGATGCGGGGATTGGATATCGTCTGGCAGAAGCGGCTCATAGAAAGCAAAGGGGTAGTGGCTAATCAGCTGAAGGGACTTGCTAGTGTAGTTAACAACCTCAGCAATCAGTTGGAACTTCTGGAAAAAGACAAGCATTGTGCTGAAGTTTCCAGCTTCGAGCTGAAAAGAAAAGGCATTAAGTTTGATTCCATTGAGTGCTGCCGCTTTGAGCACGGAGTTACAGTTGCCATAAGCGTAATGAAACAGGATGGTAACTGCTTGGACAAAGAGGTGCGAGGCATTATCTCCCGGGTAACAGGGCAGGACTGTATCATCGAACGACACGTCTGCAAAGACGGCTTTTGCGAACTGTATCTGGTACCAAGGTACATGTACGACGTGAACGTTTACATTAGGCGGAAACCAGCAGCAGGCTATGCAATCTGCGGCGACAGCTGTGAAGAGGTCTCTCTAAAGAAAGGTCGCCACCTGGCGGTTTTGTCTGATGGTATGGGTGTAGGACCGGAAGCTGCCATTCAGTCCAGTACAGTAGTTTCCTTTATCGAGAAGTTCATTTCTCTAGATGTGCCAAGCACTGAGACGTTAAAGCTGGTAAACTCCGTGAGCTATTTGAGCTGTGAAGAGGACACATTTGCTACTGTTGATCTCGTCTTAATTGACAAATACACCGGAGAAGTGAGGATGTCAAAACTAGGATCTGCACAATCCTACGTCAAGCGGGGGAGACGGGTTGAAGCGATCACCAGTAACAGCGTGCCGGTTGGAATGCTCAGCTCGATCAAGATTGTAGAAAAGCACTGTCAGTTCCGTCCCAAGGACATCCTTGTTGTTGTCAGTGATGGAGTAATTAATGAGGGTGCAAAGCGGTATGAGGATCCTAGATGGCTGGAAAAGCTATTGATAAATGTCGATGGATCGGCAGATGAAATAGGCGATGAAATCTTCTCAAAGCTGCCGATGGACAATCGAGACGATCTGACTGTGATGGTCTTAGAGCTGAAGTTAATCTGAGAAAGAGCAGTCCCAGGTCTACCCTGGGGCTTTTTTTGCCTTTAGCACAGTATTAAAGTCGTCAAGTAAAAGCGAAATTAGTCAAATTCAGTGCAAGGAATCTGCAGAATCATGGTATCATTAAATTAGCGTTTGGTTTTCCAAACATTCAGTTTCACACATGCAGCCTGTGATGGTTTGTGAGGATGTGAACTTATGCTTTATGATACCTTCAAAAAAGAGCTGCTGCAGCTTTTGGCAATGGTCGAATCGGAAAAAGCGAGGAAGGGCATCGCTGTTGCGTTTTCCGGCGGCAGCGATTCAGTAGCATTGCTGCACCTCCTTTTGCGGTTTGGCAAAGAACAGCAACTACCCATTTATGCAGTGCATGTAGAGCACGGTATAAGGGGCCAAACGTCATTGGACGATGCGGACTTTGCCAAAAGCTTCTGTAGGAAACTTGCAGTCCCCTTGGAGGTCGTACACATTGATGTTCCGGGTTATGTTGCAAAAAACTCGGGAGTCTCTGTGGAAGAGGCGGCGAGAACTCTGCGGTACGCAGCTCTTAAGCAGAAGGCCGGGGACTTCGGTGTTTCCGCTATTTGCTTCGGCCACCACATGGATGACCAAGTGGAAACCGTTCTCCTTAATATTCTCCGAGGGACGGGAGTCGCAGGTTTACGGGGAATTCCGCGGTTCAGGCGGGATGGAGGGGTCTGCTATCTGAGACCACTCTTGGGTTTTTCAAAGCAGAAGATTCTCGCTTACTGCAAGGATTGGAACCTGGAGTTTGCCCAAGACGAAACCAATCTAGAGATGGATTACACCCGCAACCGCGTCCGACTAGAGCTCATTCCCTACCTGGAGACTTACAATCCATCGGTCAAAGCGGCGCTCCATAGGCTGAGTCAAGCTGCAGGCGAAACCGAGGACTTTTTGGATGAAAAGGTTTCAGAAATTAGTTCTAGGATCATACGCGGCGAGAAATATACCGGCCTAGATCTGACAGACTATGATAAGATGCCGCTTGTCCTGCAAAAAAAAGTTCTGAGAAGCTTGGTGAAGGAGCTTACAGGTAACTTCCCGGATCACGCACAAACGGCTCTGCTGGAGGAGATTGCACAAAAGCGCGAGGGCAGTAGCTATCACCAACTTACAGGTCAGTTAGTTGCTTCCAGAGAGTACGATTTGCTCTATCTTGCAACGTGTTTCGAGTCCCTTCCGGAACCTAAGTTTTTGTTTAGCGAAGATGAAAATGGTCTATATTCTTATAAGGATTGGCACTTAGAAGTGGTGGCCAGAGATGGTAAACCCGTCTTGGGTAGCATGCCTTTCTGCGAAACCGTTGATGGGGATAAGCTTTCACTGCCCCTAGATGTGAGATGCAGAAAGCCAGGCGATGTGTTTCATCCCCTTGGAGCCAAAGGGGCTAAAAAGCTCAAAGATTTCTTTATCGATCTGAAAATCCCTAAAAGAGTGAGGGACAGAGTCCCTCTGGTGGTGGATGCGAAAGGGAACATCATCTGGGTTGTTGGTTTTCGTATTAGTGATTTAGTTAAAGTCGATGAAAATACAGAAAAATACATCACTTTACGTATTGTCTCAAGTTGTCACTTAGATAGCCCTGTGCTATAATTACTCTGAATAATTCCCTGGTAGAGAGCTATGGGCTGTCTCTGGGAGGAGGGCGTTTTGTGAACCGCATTTTTAAAAGCTTACTGATATATGTACTTATAGCAGTCCTCATGATTTTTGCTATAGCAAGCCTAGCGACGAGAACCGAGCAGCCTCAGGAGTTGGCGTATTCGGATCTGATAGATCGAATTGAAGACGGATCGATTCGCCAGTTTACTTTTATCGGCGAATCTTATGCTACAGGTACCTACGTCGATGCTAAGAATAAGGAAGTCCGTTTTGAGACGACACTGCTTCCAGGGGCCGCAGCAACGCTGTTGGACAAGCTGACTGAGGAGAGCATCGATGTAAAAATTGAGCCCGAGCGAACCATACCATGGTGGGTGAGTTTTCTTCCTAATATATTCTTAATACTGCTTATGGTGGTTTTGTGGGTTATTTTCTTTAATCAACTGCAAGGCGGAGGCAACAGGACACTTTCCTTCGGCAAGAGCCGTGCAAAAATGCACAGCGAGTCCGCGGTTAAAGTCACCTTTGCTGACGTTGCTGGAGTTGACGAAGCTAAGCAGGAGCTTGCTGAGATCGTCGACTTCTTGAAAAATCCTAAGAAATACTCGAGCATGGGGGCGAAAATCCCCAAAGGTGTTCTCCTTGTAGGACCACCCGGAACTGGTAAAACACTTTTAGGACGCGCTGTTGCTGGTGAGGCCGGTGTGCCGTTTTTCAACATCAGCGGTTCTGATTTTGTAGAGATGTTTGTTGGTGTTGGCGCATCACGAGTCAGGGACATGTTTGAAACTGCGAAAAGACACGCTCCTTGTATCGTTTTCATTGATGAAATCGACGCAGTTGGACGTCAGAGAGGCGCAGGTCTCGGCGGTGGACACGACGAGCGTGAGCAGACTCTGAACCAATTGCTTGTTGAGATGGACGGTTTTGAACCGAACACTGGAATTATCGTACTTGCAGCTACCAACCGTCCTGACGTACTGGATCCTGCTTTACTCAGACCTGGACGTTTCGACAGACAGGTTGTTGTTGATCTCCCAGACGTAAAGGGCCGTGAAGAAATTCTCCAAATCTACATGCGGAATAAACCACTAGCCAAAGACGTTAATGCCGAAACACTGGCAAAGATGACACCTGGATTTACTGGTGCTGATTTAGAGAACCTCATGAATGAAGCTGCTATCCTTGCAACTAGGAAGAATCTCAGAGAGATTACCAGTGTTGAAGTTGAGGAAGCAGTGGACCGAGTGACGATGGGTCCTCCAAAGGCAAGGAAGATCATGTCGGAAAAAGACCGCAAGATCTTTGCTTATCATGAAGCGGGTCACGCTTTGATCGGCAAACTGATCCCTGGTGGTGATCCTGTTCACAAGGTAACAATTGTAGGCCGAGGATTAGCCGGCGGCTACACCCTCACTCTCCCTGAAGAAGACAGACAAACACGGACCAAAACAGATCTCACCAACTACATCATGTATGGTCTCGGAGGCAGAGTTGCTGAAGAGATTGTGTTTGGCGATGTAAGTACTGGTGCACAAAACGACCTTGCACGAATCAGTAAGATCGCACGCCGTATGGTGACAGAATGGGGTATGAGTGAAAAGCTTGGTCCAGTTGTTTTTGGCAAAAATGAGGAACAGGTCTTTTTGGGAAGAGACCTTGGGCATGTGCGGAACTACTCAGAAGAGATCGCATCGCTCATCGATTCTGAGGTCAAGGGTTTAATCGACGAGTGCTATAGAAAGACTAAAGAGCTCTTGTCAGAGAATCGCGAGACCCTCGACCGCATGGTGGAAGCTCTTCTCGAGAAGGAGACCCTCAACAGGGAAGAGATTGACCTTATCTTCGAAGGCAAGACCATTGCGGACTTGAAAAAACGCGATGCTGAACTTGCAAACAAAGCAAGCGAGGAAAAGGTTGCTGAAGAGAAGTCCAAAGAAAGCCGGGATGAGGACGAGAGCAAACTCGGCAAACCTCAGGACACCGAAGGAGTGCTGGATGGGTTTTTGCAGGACGCCGATGATGCTGGTGGAGAAGCTACTTCGGAGAATCAGGACCAGTGACTTAGTTGGGCTAAAACGCTGTGGGAGGTGTTGTCTTGTCTGACCGATTCCGCATGAAGAACATGCAGTTTTATGGGTATCACGGGATTTTTACCGCTGAAAAGGAAATGGGACAGATCATCGAAGTCGACGTGGAATTAGTTTGCGACCTTGCAGCTGCGGCCAAAAACGACGACCCAGAGATGGCGTTCAATCCAGTGGACATCTATACAGTATGTAAGGACATCGTTGAGGGAAAGGACTTCAACCTGCTTGAAGCTATCGCTGAAGCGATTGCAGCAGAGTTGCACAGTATGTATGACCTCGAAGAGGTGCGAGTAAATGTTCGCAAACCTGGTGTTCCTGCAGGTGGTATAGTGGGATCTTTAGAAGTAGAGATCTGCCGCCGACCACAGTAAGCAGTGAGAGTTTGAGCAGAAGAGCCAGTCGGTTCTTCTGCTTTTAAATTGATAACTAGTATATGTACTAAAGAAACTTGATTTGGAGGGCTTGTTATGGGTTATGTTCTTGCTGTCGATGGAGGACAGACAACGACGCTGAGCGTCATTGCCAGACTAGACGGTACAATTCTCGGGGCAGGACTTGGAGGCCCGGCAAACCACCTTCACGAAGAGGGAGCCAAAGAGCGGTGCAAAAAATCCATCAGGGACTCTCTTCAGGGAGCAATGAAGGAAGCAGGACTCACAGAAGTTGCATTCGAGCATGTTGCGCTGGGTATGACAGGTGGAACGCCGTTAATGCGCAGCCTGGTCTGGGAGGTTTTGCAAGACTACGTGGATGAGGACCACTTTCAGTTTGAACACGATTCGGTCACAGCTTGGGCTGGAGGTACCGGAGGAAAGCCTGGAGTTGTGGTTATTGGTGGCACAGGTTCAGTGGCTCTTGCTGTAGATTCCAGGGGCAACCGCGCTAGAATTGGCGGTTGGGGTTACATTATGGGAGACGAAGGTAGCGCCTACCAGATCGCCTTGATGGCCCTGTCTGCCGCTACCAAAGGTTATGAAGGCAGAGGACCGGAAACGATTCTCACAAAGGCACTTCTGGAGTATTTCAACGTAGACGACCTCTGGGATGTGCATGCCAAGATTTATTCCGGTGATATGGACAGATCGGACATTGCCAGACTGTCCAAGTTAGTGGGCGATGGAGCAAACAAGGGTGATGCAGTATGCCTTACCATTCTGTCCCATGCAGCTCACGAACTGGCTCAACTGGTAATAGCCGCTGCCAAGAAAGTGGATTTTTCCGATGTTAGCCCGGTTATATCAACTGCCGGCGGCGTTTGGAAAGCAGGTCTGCCGATCTGGAAGCCTTTCGAGTTAGAAGTAACAGCAGCTATAGAAAATGCACAAGTGGTCGAACCAGTGTACCCACCGTCTATCGGAGCTTTGATTCTGGCTCTTAAGGGTGCAGGTGTTGAAATAACCACAGATGTTACGGACAACATCGAAAAAACTCGTGCTATTATAGAAAGAAAGAAGTAAACCTTTAAGCAGAGAGGAGTCTTTTCAGTGAGCGTATTGGATCAACTAAAAGGCGGTTTGATTGTATCCTGCCAAGCAAAGGAAGGCAGTCCATTTCGGATGCCGGTAATCATGGCTGCAATGGCTAAAGCTGCCGAACAAAGCGGTGCAGTGGGAATCAGGGCTAACGGCTACGACGATATAAAAGCGATTAGAGAAGCAGTAAAGCTGCCTATCATCGGTATTTTGAAGAAAGACTATGATGGTTATGATGTCTACATCACCCCTACGTTTGAGGATGCAAAGCTTGTAGCTTCAGCTGGAGCAGACATCATTGCAATCGATGCCACGCCCAGAAACAGGCCAGGTGGCGAAACTCTGAAAGACCTCATCGCTAGAATCAAAGCTGAACTTAACGTACTTGTTATGGCCGACTGCTCAACTGCAGAAGAAGGCCTTGAGGCTGCAAAGCTCGGTGCAGACATCGTTGCTACAACGCTCAGCGGTTATACAGAGTACTCCAAGCACACTTTGGATAAGGGTCCAGATGTGGAACTGCTGAAAGTGCTTGTAGAAAAAGCCGGTGTTCCGGTTATTGCCGAAGGCCGCTTCAACGAGCCTGGAGATGTGGAAAATGCCTTGAGAATCGGCGCTCATGCGGTAGTCGTAGGGACCGCTCTCACAGCTCCAGAGTGGAGAATGAAGCAGTTTGTGGAAGTCACCGAACCGTTCAGGAAATAGAAAAAGGCCTGCTTATGCAGGCCTTTCTTGTTTTTCGGAAACTTCGATTAACTCAAGAACGCGTTTTTATCGAGAGAGTTTAGGTCGATCTGTTTGGAAATGATTTTATAGACTCTGGATATCGAAGGTGCCGATACGTTATAGGTTTCTGCCAACGATTTTTGAGTAACGGGAATCGCTAACAGCCTGGATAGGCAGTACTCGATAGCTCCAGCCCAGGTCTTAGGGTTCCTTATTTCAGGGATATCGGAAGCCACTCCTAAGTAATGCTGCCAGAGGAGAATCGCTGCCTGGATTTGCTTGGCAGGATAGCGACCGATCATGTACTCGTGGAGAATCTTGGAGATTTTCTCCAGAGCCTCGCTCTCCTGACTGATCTTCGTTCTGGTTTCGCTCAGAGGTTTGAAGACAGCAGGAGTTGCTTTTCTTTTGGCAATGAGCTGCGTCTTGCTGCTGAAGTCATATGGAGGCTTTTTGCCGTAATGAATCACAAGGCAAGCATCTAAAAACTCCAACCACGTTAGGTAAGTATCCAGATCTTTGCCGCTAGCTTTCAATCCATTTGGCCAACTGTCGAAAAGATCGTTAAGAGCGTTTTTCTCTCTGACGCTTAAGATCAGCTTATTCAAAGACTCGGGTTTCTTGTCGGGAATGCTTACATAGAACGATATGCAGATCCAGTTAAAGAGCTCGAGATACGGCAAAAGCGCATCTGTCAGAGCATCTTTCGGATTGAGATCGGGGATGGAGATGATCTCCGGTATAAAATGCGGCAAATTAGGAGAAAGGAGCTCTTTTGCGAAAACCGAATAACTGATTCGCTTGCTGAAACCGCTGGTGTGGTACTCATAGGTAGAAATGAGGTTGTCTCGCAGAACCGACAAAGCGGTTGGAGGTAGTGTATGGTGGATGAATCCGAATTCGAAGATTTCCCCGAGGGGAACCAGTCTCCCTACAAATATGGACCAGGGAGGAGTCATCTCGGAAAGTTCGGGGTTTGCCACCAAGTAATGCTGCTTTGTGACAATGTCCTGGAGCAGTATCCAATAGCCGGGCTTAACTTCGATGGCCTGGTAAGCATTGTTGTAGCTTGCCAGCCATCCTGAAGTGAGAAACCTCTCTACATCCATAAGCCCTGCCCGGTTTTCGAAGAAGTATTCAAGAACCGATATGCCTAGATCTGGGATATCATAGTCATGGATATACCAATCTAAGAAAGGACCCATCTTTTCGTCGGGGATATCCGATGGTTTCTTATATTGGCTGTCGAAATAAACTTCCAACGCTCTTTCTGTCTCATCCGATAGAGCTGATGTGGCAAAATCGATAATTTTCCACCTCAAAGATGTGGCTATCTTCTGCCTATTTAGGATTTCGTCCCATGAGTCAGGCTTAATGAGACAGCAATCTATATAGCGTTTGTTGCTTCCGCAAGAGCACTTAAATTGATAAGAATTCTGCATCTTGATCCCACCTTGGGTACCTTTCTCGCTCGGATGATCATTCACAGTTAATTTCTAGTTTTAAGAGGTTCAATCCTGCTAATAGAAAATATGTAAGTTAAAGGTGAAACCTCTCGGGACTTAAGTCGCCTGTAAGAGGTTAACGGTGTTTAGCAGGTGTTAACGACACCTTTTAGTCTTCCCAGAATTGCAAATAAAGACTCACTGTGCTTTTGGAGGGAAAAAGGATGAAAGTACTTATTGCTGCGGATATGGAAGGGATCACCGGGATCGCCGATAGGTCTTACGTTTTGTACGATGGCTTAAACTACGAACTAGGTCGATCTCTTATGGAAAGTGACGTCAATGCGGCCATAGAGGGTGCGATAGCTGCAGGAGCAACCGAGATCCTGGTGGTAGACGGTCATAGCGGAGGTAAGAACATCAGAATCACCAAACTGAACCCGCGGGCAGTTCTGCATTCAGGTTCTACCAGGCCGTTTTCGATGATCGCAGGTTATGACAAAGTGGATGTGGCTATGTTCATAGGCTATCATGCCAAGTTAGGCACTGAAAATGCAGTTTTGGACCACACTTACACTTCCAGGTTGAAGCTTTGGATCAACGGAATCGAAGCAGGGGAAAGCTATATGAACGCACTCTTGTGCGGAAACAAGAATGTGCCGGTCGCTCTCTACAGCGGCGATCAGGCCTTGGCGGAAGAAGTCAGAGGGTTTTCCCCCGATAGCTACCAGGTAGTGGTGAAAGAGGCCTATGGCAGATCGTCGGCGTACTCGCTCCATCCAGAGCAAAGCCGCATTTTGATCCGAGAAAACGCCAAAAAGGCGCTAGAGGCGTGGAATGCGGGCGCTATCAAACCCGTAACCACTACTGAACCAGTGGAAATAAAGGTGCAGTTTATCATCAGCGAAATGGCCGAACAAGCAGCAGTTCTTCCAGGGGCAGAAAGAGTCGATCCACTGACCGTTGTCTCCATCCAACCCACCATTGAGTTGGGAATAAGGGCTTTTGTTACCATGGTTGCTCTGGCAACAGCTCCGGTGTATTAGTATGAATCACGAACACTTTATGGACCTGGCGCTTGCCGAAGCGAAAAAAGCCTTCGAGATCGGTGAAGTGCCGATCGGAGCTGTAGTTGTTAGAGGAGATGAGGTCATTGCTCTTGCACATAACCATAGAGAAACCGCTAAGAATGCTCTTGGTCATGCAGAGCTACTTGCCATCGATGAAGCCTGCAAAAAACTCGGCGGATGGAGGCTTATCGGCTGCACCATGTACGTCACTTTAGAACCATGCCTCATGTGCGCAGGAGCGATCATCAATAGCAGGATTGAGCGTCTGGTTTATGCAACCCGAGATCCTAAAGCAGGCGCTGTCGACTCGCTTTACGATGTCTTGCGAGACTCCAGGCTGAACCATCAGGTTGAGGTGATAGAAGGCGTGCTTGCAGAAGAGTCCAGCCGTTTGCTCAAGCAGTTCTTTCAAGAGCTGCGTAGAGCGAAGGGTTAATCGCGTGCAGGTATGAGTCACAGCAAATATCAGATCCGTTTTTGGCAGCGTCTGAAAGGGTGTTTGTGTCCTTCTCACAGGACTGGACCTGATGTCTTGGTACTAGTTGAAAAACCAACTGAGGCGTAGTATAATTTGAATCTAGGGGTACAGACGCAAACAAGGGTGCCCTACTCGCAAAATCTGCACGGAGAAGTACCCAAGTGGTTGAAGGGTCCGCACTCGAAATGCGGTAGGTCGGGCAACCGGCGCGGGGGTTCGAATCCCCCCTTCTCCGCCATTATTAAACCAAATTGATAGAAAAGAGCCAGTCTTTATAGACTGGCTTTTGTTGTTAATATGAGATAAACGCAGATTTCAGCTGCAAATACTCGAGGTTGTTGCATGGATAGCTGTAAGGCCTCTTTGAGAGAGCACTGCAAAGGGCACGCAATAGAGGGAAAGAATGAAAGCTGGTGAATAGTAGACCGAGGGAGAGGATGGTGTCACAAATGAAAAAGAGGTGGGAGTTTTCTTTGCTACTGTTATTAATGTTGGCAGCTGTCGTATATGCGGCAGACATAACTCCGGCAACGAGACGTCTCATACCAAGACCAGAAAAGGTTGAAAATCTGGACTCGTTTATTGATGGTAGAACTGTGACTTGGTACGTTGGAGCTAACACAAATGTTTTCCCGCTTGCTGAATACTACAGTCAGTTTGGCGGGGAGCTTGTGTTGGCAGACGGGAAGGTTCCCAATGCCTACTTCGGCACAGTAGAGGACTTGAGTACGACTCCCGCTCTAGCTTCTGTGCTTGGAGAAGTTCCCGAGGATCCCGAGGGATACTACTTGGAAGTGACAGACGAAAGGATTGTCATCATAGGTAGGACTGATGTTGGTGCATTCTATGGAGTACAGACTCTGCGTCAGCTTACGGAAAACAACTTCCTGATAGTAGGGGCAAAAATCGTCGATTATCCGAAGATTCGCTACAGAGCAATCATGGACGATGTCTCCCGAGGACCTATTCCGAAGCTGGAGACTATGAAGCAGATCGTGAAGACCATGAGCGAGTTCAAACTGAACATGTACTCGCCTTACATGGAGATGCAGGTTCTTGACGGCATACAAGACGAAAGTAAGACGCTCACTGCTGAAGATTACCGAGAACTTGTAGAGTATGCCAAGCAGTACCATGTTGAGGTTGTTCCTTCGCTTCAGACTTTTGGTCATTGCAATGGGTTTTTGTTTTTGCCTGAGTATGCTCACCTCGGCAATTTGCCTTCCGGCAGCTCGCAGCTTGACCCCACCAATCCGGAGGTCTACGAGTTTCTAGAAGCGCAGATTGCTAAATGGGCAGAGCTAACCGACTCGCAGTTCATCAATATCGGCGGAGATGAAACCTGGGAGATTACCTCTGGAAACAGCGGCATGTTGGTACAGCAGATTGGTGTAGAACAGGTCTACCTTGACCACGTTCTGAAAGTCATGGAAATGGTTAAAAACCACGGAAAGACTCCCCTTTTCTGGGGCGACATGGCTCTTGCACATCCTGAAATCATCGAGAATTTACCGAACGATGCTATTGTGCTCAACTGGCACTACGGTGGTGCCGACAGTATGCCTCAAAGGCTTGAGGCCTTCCGGTCCAAGGGGAAAACCCAGTGGGCAGCACCGGGCATCGACAATTGGTTGCGCATATTCCCGTTTTACACAAGTTCTAACAGCAACGTTATGAACTTTGCCAAAATCGGCTTCGAGTACGGTATTGAGGGACTCTTCACTACCATGTGGGACGACGACGGTGATACGCTGTTTGGTCACAACTGGTATGGTTTGATTTTTGCTTCAGAAGCGGCTTGGAAAGCTGGTGGGCTGGGAACGAGCAGTATTAATCAACGTTTTGATATGGCGGTCTTTGGCGAAGATCTGGGAATCGCAAGTATTATATCTGCCCTTGCTAACACCAATTACCAGACCTATTATGGCTACTTTAATAGCAGCAACTTGATGTTCTTCAAGAATCCTTTTGCTGACAAGGAGTTTTACAATTTAGCAGGCAGCGCAAATCAGCTCCTTCTCGTGGAGCAGAGGGTTTTGGAAACTCTATCCAACGCTAACCCGGTGCGTAATGGCCATATCCTAAAGACTTTAGGCTTTGCAGCTAGGAGAAACGGTGCGTTTGGCCGCAAGATCCTGCTGGCTAAAGAAGTTATAGACACGGTAACAGAGATTGAAGGAACCGAAAACACGGAAGTCCTGCGCGAACTTGCGCAAAAGCTCTTCGACTTCGAGATCGAACTGAGAGAGCTTTATGCAGAGTTTGAGGAACTGTACCTTGAAGAGAACAAAGAGTACTTTTTGAAAGAACTGAAGCAAAGGTACTTCACTCTCCGGGCCTATATTTTCACGTTGGCTTCCGAGTTGGAAAACGCAAGCTACATGCGGGTCGTTCCGTCCCCGGAAGCACTAGGCCTCCCCAGAGCAACAAGCAGGTAGAAAGCATTGCTGAGGCCAAAACCAAGTAATACATTAAAGAAAAATTGACATGAAGAGGGAGTGTTGCAAAACTACTAAGTAAGTAGGGAGCAACGCTCCCTTTTTTGTTAGGTTTAATGTTTTTGGCTCGCAAACGACAAAAAAACA
>Ga0116169_1000839_pt1 | contig 29121 bp, 33 predicted proteins | sample AD_UKC130_MetaG_FD_89796 | JGI IMG/M metagenome (GOLD analysis project Ga0116169, IMG submission 89796) | Active sludge microbial communities of municipal wastewater-treating anaerobic digesters from Canada - AD_UKC130_MetaG | ecosystem: Engineered > Bioreactor > Anaerobic > Digestate | place...
ACAAAAGAAGGATGCGGTTACGGTGAATGCGGTGCCTGCACTGTAATCATTGAAGGAAAGGCTGTAAACTCATGTATTTATCCTGTCCTTGAGGCAGAAGGAAAAAACATCACCACTATTGAAGGATTATCAAAAAACGGTGAACTCCATGTCCTGCAAAAGGCATTTATTGAAAAGGGCGCTGTCCAGTGTGGTTTTTGCACCCCAGGTATGATTATGTCTGCCAAGGCGCTTCTCGATGAAAAACCAAATCCCACAGAAGATGATATAAAAGAGGCAATCGAAGGAAATCTCTGCAGATGCACAGGCTATGTGATGATTATAGATGCTATTAAATCAGTAGCAGCAGGGAGGTAAACATGGAAAACCTTAAAGTAGTTGGAAAAAAAATACCGAAATTAGATGCACCCCTTAAGGCAGCAGGTGTTGCACAATATATCCAGGATATAAAACTACCTGGGATGCTATACGGAAAAATATTATACAGTAAATATCCCCATGCAAACATCTTAAAGATTGATACATCAAAGGCAGAAAAGCTGGCAGGTGTAAAGGCAATTGTAATAGCAAAGGATATGCCTCCCAATTTTAGAATTGGTTTTATGAAAGACAATCCACCTTTAAAGTCAAAAAAGGTTCTATCCATACGCGATGAAATTGCCGCTGTTGCAGCTACAAGCCAAGAAATAGCAGAAGAGGCCCTATCCTTAATTGAAGTAGAATACGAAGAGCTTCCCGGTATATTTGACCCATTAGAGGCCATGAAAGAAGGTGCACCCATACTCCACGAGGAGGCAAAATCCAATGTCCTTAAACTGCCCTGGAGACTTGTATGCGGAGATGTGGAAAAGGCAAAAGATGATTCCGCTTACATAGCAGAGGATACATTTTCTACGCAATGGGTTACACACTGCTGCCTTGGAACAAGCGGCTGCATTGCCCATTTTGATATGCAGAATAACCTTACTTTATATAGTAACACACAGATTCCCTCCCTTGCCCAGAACGATTTTGTAGAGGCACTAAATGCCTTTGGATTAAAGAATAGGCGTGTAAGGATTATCCAGGCTGTAATAGGCGGCGGATTTGGAAGTAAACTCGACACCTATGCATATGAATATATCGCCATTTTACTTGCCCTTAAGACAAAAAAACCTGTAAAGATAATATTTACAAGGGAAGAGGAATTCTTTGCCACCTCCCCGCGGCAGTGCACCATAACGAAAATATCACAAGGTTGCGACAAAGAAGGAAGACTCACATTCAGGGAAGTGGAAATGATATTAGATAACGGTGCATATACATCGTGGGGTGCTACAACGCCATCTGTTATGATGCTGCCCATATCATCCCTTTACAAGGTGCCAAATGTAAAATACACTGCCAAATGTGTTTATACAAATAATACATACTGCCAGGCTATGAGAGGATACGGTAATCCCCAGGCTACATTTGCAATAGAATCAAACCTCGACCAGCTTGCCGAAAAGGCTGATATTGATCCCCTTGAAATAAGGAGGATAAATGCCAACGAACCTGGTGAAATTACACCACAGAGGTTCAAGATAACATCCTGTGGTATGAAGGAATGTATCGAAGAGGTTGCAAAAAGGCTTAACTGGAAAGAAAAAAGAGGAAAGGATAAAGGAAGGGGCGTGGGTATGGCATCATTAATACACGTAGGTGGTGGTGCCCGTGTTTATAAATCCGATGGTTGTGGCACAATTATAAAAATGGACGATTTCGGCAAAGTCGATGTATTTACCGGTGCAAGCGATATAGGTCAAGGTTCTGATACAGTAATTGCCCAGATCGTTGCAGAGGTTTTAGGTATTCCCATAGAAGATGTGAATGTAATCAATAACGATACAGAGGTATGTCCATGGGATGTGGGCGTTCACGCAAGCAGAACCACATTCGTTGCAGGAAACGCTGCCCTCGGTGCTGCCAATAGGATTAGGCAACAGATTCTCGATGCAGCATCGAAGATCTTCGAAGAAGAACCTTCAAACCTCGATATCAAGGACAGCATTATATTCTCAACAAAAAATTCTGAAAAGAGTATACCCCTTGGCAAGGTATTAAGGAGAATACACTATACCACTGGCGGTAAGATGCTCATGGCTGAGTATTTTTATGACCCTGCCAACGAAAACTTTGATAAGGAATTTAAAGGTAATCTCTCAGCATCTTATGCTTATGGTACCCATGGTGTAGAAGTTGAGGTGGATAAAGAAACGGGAAAGGTGAAGATTTTAAACTACATAGCTGCCCACGATGTGGGTAAGGCCATAAATCCCCTTCTTCTTGAAGGCCAGATTTACGGTGGCGGTCTGCAGGGTATAGGCTATGCCCTCGGCGAAAAGATGATCTACAAAGATGGAAGATTGATGAACGGAAATTTCCTTGATTACAAGATACCCACTGTCAAGGATGTGCCTCCCATTCAACCTGTTATAGTAGAAACAGAGGAGAAGGAAGGTCCATTTGGTGCAAAGGGCATTGGAGAACCAGGACTTGTGCCAACAGCACCTGCTATTGCCAATGCTATTTACGATGCCATTGGTGTAAGGATAAAAGATTTGCCTATTACGCCTGAGAAGGTGCTTGCAGCTATTAAGGCAAAAGAGAGAGAAAAAAAAATTTAGGGGGATGTGTATGGATGAAAACCTAAAGATAGTAGGAAAAAGGGTTATAAGAAGCAATTCTTATGCAAAGGTAACAGGTGGGGCTTTGTATACTGCTGACTTAAAACTACCGGGTATGTTATATGCCAAGGTATTGAGGAGCCCCTATCCCCATGCAAAGATTTTAAATATCGATGTATCAAAAGCCCTTAAGGTTCCAGGTGTCAAGGCTGCTATATCAGGCTTTGATGCCTATGGAGTTAAATGGGGTGTATTCCGGTATACCCAGGATCATGCCATGCTACCTACAGATAAGGTGCGATACATAGGTGAGGATGTGGCAGCAGTGGCAGCAGTAGACGAAGAAAGTGCCATTGAGGCCTTATCATTAATCAAAGTGGAATATGAGCCACTGGAAGCGGTTTTTGACCCTGTTGAAGCCATGAAAGACACAGCACCGCAGATTCACGAACAATACAAAAACAACATAAACATACATATCCATATAGAAGTGGGCGATGTGGATAAGGCAATGGCAAAGGCATATATTGTAAGGGAGGATACCTTTAAGGCAAAAGGTGAGGCATATGCCATGATGGAACCATATGCAGTGGTTGCCTCATATGCCAATGGTTATCTTGACCTCTGGATGCCCAATGCAGGTCCCCATGTCCGTGCAAAGGCACTCTCAAACCTTTTAAAATTACCGCTAAATAGGGTAAGGGTAAGACATATAAATTCAGGAGGGGCATTTGGAGGCCGTTCTGAAGTTGCGCCCGGTGACCTTGTAGCATCCCTTCTTTCCATAAAATCTGGTAGACCTGTAAAGCTCGTTTTAACAAGGGAAGAAAATGCAATGTGTTCAAGACAGGTCCATGACATTATTGCTACTGTTAAGACAGGGATGAAAAAGGATGGAACAATAGTGGCAAAAGAGTATAAGACCATATATGATGGTGGTGCATATAGTTCCACAGGGCCTATTGCTACTTCCATACCATATTATGTTTATGAAGAATGTTATCGTCTACCCAATGTCCGCTACGATGGTTACAGGGTATTTACAAATAAAGGTATCAGGGGGATGTATGGGTGCCATGGCAGGGCTTTTCTTGCAGGCAATGAGGCACAAATGGATCTGATGGCAAAGGAATTAGGGCTTGACCCCGTAGAGGTAAGATTGAAAAACGGTCTTACTGCCGGTGAATTAACGGCAACAAAATCAAAGATAATAAGTTGCGGCTTAAAAGACACAATCATTCAAGCCGCTGAAAAATCAGATTTTAAAAAGAAATGGAAAAAACATACACGAAATAAAGGTATAGGTATGGGTTGCGTGGCCATAATGTGCGGTTTTCCTATGGGGTTCCGTTCCGGTTCATCGTGTTATGTCAAGATAAACGATGACGGTCAGGTAACCCTCATAACTGGAATGGTGGATAACGGTCAGGGAAATGAATCTCTGGCAGTTCAAGTTGCCTCAGAGGTACTCGGTATCCCCATGGATGATATAAACCTTGTGAACGCAGACACTGAAGTTACAAACCTCGATCCAGGTTCGTATTCTCAGGCAGCGGCATATGTAGGTGCCAATGCCGTTAAGGCTGCCTGTGAAGATGCAAGGAAAAAGATCATTGCCATTGCCTCTAAAAAATTAGGTGTGCCTGAAGAAGAGATAGATTTAAAGGACCGCGTTGCCTATTCCGTAAAAACACCTGATAAAAGGATGCCCATTTCCTGGATAACAAGGGAGGCATTTTTTAAAGGTGAACCTATAGTAGGCACTGGTTCCTTCTTCCCAGATATTGACCTTGAGAGGGAATGGGTATCGAAACCAGAAGGACAGATGGCAGGAACATATTCCTTCGGCACTTCAGTGGCAGAAATAGAAATAGATGAGGAGACGGGAAAGATAAAGGTCCCAAAATTTATTGCAGCCCACGATTGCGGCAGACCTATCAATCCCATGGCAGTGGAGGGTCAGATGGAAGGTTCTGTGGGACAGGCAGGGATTGCTACGATTTTTGAAGGCAATATGTGGTATAAAGGTTTTCTTTTAAATCCTGATTTACTGGAATATAAAGTGCCCCTTGCATGCGATATGCCTGATATTGAAACGATTATTGTAAGCTCTAATGACCCGAAAGGTCCTTTTGGTGCAAAGGAAGGTGGTCTCACAATTAGGATGAACGCATATAGCGCCATAGCCTGTGCATTTACAAATGCAACGGGCATGCTCTTCGAAGAACTGCCCCTTACACCGGATAATGTTTTGAAACTATTAGAAAAAAACAAGGGAGGGAAGCGATGATTCTACCTAAGTTTGATTATAAAAAGGCGAGAACTATTGAAGAGGCCCTGGAATTATACAATAAACACGATGGGAATGCGTTTTATCTTGCAGGGGGCACAGACCTTGTTCCTTTGATTAAGTTAAGGCTACTTCAACCAAAAGTAATAATAGATTTAAAAGGTATAGATGGGTTAAAAGACATCAAGAAGATGAACAATTCCCTTGTTGTGGGGCCAAACATAACCCTTTTCGAGTTGAAGCAAAATCCTTTTATTAAGGATTACTTTCCCTGCCTTTTTGAATCATTGGAGGCAACTTCCTGTGAAACCTTACAGATGAGAGGCACCATTGGTGGAAATATTCTCCAGAACACCAGGTGTCTCCAGTATAACAAGTCTCTGGAATGGAGAACAGCAAGGGGATTCTGCCTTAAAATGGGTGGTAAGGTATGCAATGTTGTTCCTAATTCAAAATCGTGTTTTTCAAATTACTGCGGTGATAATGCACCGAGCCTTATGACAATCGATGCAAAGGCAAAGCTTGTAAGCGCAAAAGGTGAAAGAACTGTGAGGTTAGAAAAATTATTCAGCGAAGACGGCCGTTCACCCTTCACTATAAAACCAGGAGAGATATTAAAAGAGATTATAATTCCTTTAAAAAAGACAAAAGGCGCCTATGAAAAGCTTACTGTAAGGGGCTCAATAGATTATCCCCTTGTGGGTGTTGCAGTAACAGTAAAAAAAGATGCTGCAGTGGTAGCAGTAACAGGTATAGGACCTTCACCCCATCTTTACGAAATAAAAGAAATCAATGAAAAATCTATAAACGAAGTGGCAGACTGGGCTTATGAAGATGCCAGACCTGTCTTGAATGCAGTTTTGACACCATTATACAGAAAAAAAATGGTTCCTGTTTTGATTAAAAGGGCGTTCAAAAGAATAGGCGCAGGAGGTGGCAGATGAAAACAATCAAGGTTATGCTTAATGTCAACAACGAAAAGGTAACCCTTCAGGTAAAACCTTACGAGACCTTACTGGAGACATTAAGGGAAAGGCTTTCCCTGACAGGGGCAAAAGAGTCGTGTAGTCTCGGTTCATGCGGTGCATGCACAGTGCTTGTAAACGGAACTCCCATGAGATCGTGCCTTATACTCACCCCTGAAGTTGAAGGTGCATCTATTACAACCATTGAAGGACTAAAAAACGGGGAAAAACTTCATCCCCTTCAGCAGGCCTTTATGGAAAAAGGCGCGGTTCAGTGTGGATTTTGCACTTCAGGGATGATTTTAACCGCAAAAGCCCTTCTCGACAGAAATAAAAAACCGGAAAAAAGAGATATTGTAAAAACCATGTCATCCAATATATGCAGATGCACAGGTTATAAAAAAATTATCGAGGCAGTGGAAGAGACTTCAAAAAAATAAGAATAATGGTATAATATAATAAACGGAGGTTCAAAGAGAGGTTTAAGTATGACAAGAAAGGTAAAGATAGAATCAAATCTAAAGATTAAAAACCTGTTTGAGCCTCCTTTTATCTTAAATCTCGACGGAACCGATGATGACTTGCTTGCAGTTCTTAAAAAACTATCTACCTTTTATCCTTTTTTAAGATTTACTGAAAATGGTGAAATGGGTGATGATATAAGGTATGTATATATAAACGGAATAAGTCATTTTGATCTTCCGGAAGGTCTAAGAACAAAGGTTTTTGATGGAGATAAGATTTTTGTAGAAATATATATGGATCCCCTCGCAGGGGGGTAACCCTATTTTTTCTTCTATCATCATGGTGCAAGCTGCACCTGGTCACCAAATCTTTCTTTAAGCTCGTTCGATAACGCCTCTGCATCCCTTTTGTGGTTGAATTCCACCATGAGTTCTCCATGTTCTCCTATAACCAACCTACCGTATTTTTTTACCACTTCAGCCACTTCAGTGGGGTCTACGGTCCATCAACCCTTTGTGCGCCTTAAAAGCTCTTCTCCCTTTAATGGCTGAGGGGTTACAAGGTCAATTGTCCTGAACCAGGCGCTCCATCCCACCTGGGCTGGTGCCTTAAGCACAGGGCTCACAGGGTCATGGTATATACGACACCTGCCGAATAGCCTTAACCGTATCATCTTGTGACCTCAAAAACAATTTTCTTTATGTCTTCATTAAAAGGTAAAATGTCCTGGGGCACAGAAATTTTATATCTCTCAAGCACATATGCAAGGGAAAAAATATAGAGATGCACAAGGTCTTTCTCTTCTAAATTCATACCTTTTCTTAAAGCCATTGCCCATGCCCTTTCGAAGATTGTAAGTGCTCCATCTCTTATTCTTTTTAGCCTTTCATCGAATAAGGAAATCCCGATTTTATCGAGAAGGCCTTTTTGTGCCTCTTCCATGTGTGAAAATACACGCCTTAAAAATCTCACCTGAGGATCTTTACCCCATTCATCTGTTTCCATAGCCTATTTCATCCTCAATGCAATATCAAAAAGGGTTCTAACAACGAATTTCTGCAAAAACATTATGATGAGCATTAAGATAAACGGCGATAAGTCTACCATTCCAAACCTTGTAGGAATAATCCTGGAAATTTTGTATGTTATGGGGTCAACAAGTCTATAAATGGTTCTCACAATGGGATTATAGGGATTTGGATTAAACCATGACATAATTGCCCTTATAAAAATTACCCAGAAGTAAAGGTCAAGTATAATATTTATTATGGAGGCCACAGCCGAAATCAGATTACCAAATGCAAACATTTTACCTCTTTTATAAACACTCTCCTATTAAAAAACCGTCTTCTATATCCTTTATTTTAACCTCTATGAGGCTATTTTCCAATGATTTTTTGTGCTTTATAAACACAGGGATATAATTATCTGTAAATCCTTTAATAAAATTCCCCCTGTAAACCTTACCCTCAGGAATTATAATTGCATTTTTTCCTATAAATCTATCATAAAAGTCAATCCTTTTTCTTCTATCCAGTATACGTAGTTTATTGACCCTCTCTTTTTTAACCCTATCTGGAATCTGATTTGGCATAAAGGCAGCCTCTGTCTTTTGCCTTGGAGAAAAAGAAAATACATGGAGGTAGTATATATCAAGGTTTTCAATGCTATTGAAGGTTTCCAAAAAGGCATCTTCATCTTCTGATGGAAAACCTGAAATTATATCTAAACCAATGCCTATATCTTCAATACGTTTAACGAGTTTTTTAATTGTGTCCACAAGGTATGCTTTAGTGTATTCTCTTTTCATAAGATGTAAGACCTTATCAGAAAAACTCTGTGCAGAGATATGTATACTTTTGGCTATCTTTTTTGAACTGGCCATAATGTCTATAAACTTATCTGTAATAAAGATGGGATCAATGGAACTCAACCTTATTCTGGGCGGGGTTTTAGCATCTTCAAGGATTTTTAATAGATTGTTCAAATCATCCCCTGTTTTTTCGTCTTTGTATGCTGAAATTTCAATACCTGTTAATACTACCTCCTTTACGCCTTTTTCGTAAAGGGATTCCATTGCCATTAATATTTCATCCTCGTTTCTACTTCTCCCTTTACCCCTTGCAAAGGGAACAATACAATATGAACAGAACTTATCACAACCGTCTTGAATTTTCAGAAAAAAACGGGTTTTTCCTGTTGGAAGGCCATCTATCTCTGCCTTTTCTAAAAAAGTATCATCTACGGTCTTTATTGATCTCTCTTTTAAACCTATATATTCTAAGATGCTAAACTTTTCTTTGTTACCTAACACAAAATCGGCACCAAAGCCTTTTTCAGGATAAACCTGAGCATGACAGCCTGCAAGGACAATGGTGCTTTTGGGATTTCTCGCCCTGCATTGATTTATGAATCTCTTGATATCCCTTTCTGCTGCCTCAGTGAGTGTGCAGGCATTTATAATACATATGTCTGCATCTTCAAGTTTTGTTTGTGCACACCCATTGCGGTTCAATGTATTTGATATCACGTATGAATCCCACTGATTTGCCCTACAACCCGTTGTTTTTATATGAAACTTCATAGACTTTAAAACTATACTAACTTCTATAGGATGCGTTTATTTTTACATAATCGTATGTGAGGTCTGTTGTAAATATATCAAAAGATGCCTTTCCACTGTGTAAGTTTATGATTAGTTCGATATCCTTTTTATTCATTAGATGTTTTAATCTTTCCTCATCAAAGGGTATCTCCATCCCGTTTTTTGCAAGGGTTACGCCCTCAAGAACAATCTCTACTTTATCTGGGTCTAAAGGCACTCCGGCGTCCCCTGCTGCAGCAATAAATCTTCCCCAGTTAGGGTCACAGCCGAAAAACGCTGTCTTTGATAGAGGGGAAGTGGCAATTCTTCTGGCAATCTTTTCTGCAATGTTTTTATTTTTAGCACCTTTTATATTTATATGGATAACCCTTGTTGCACCTTCACCATCTTTTACAACCATCAAAGACAGTTCCTTCATTGCCTTAAAAACAGTATCTTTAAATTTATCAACACAGGAGTTGTCCTCATGCCCTTTTTTTGAAAAAAGCATTACCGTATCGTTGGTGCTACACTCACCATCTACTGTAATCCTTTCGAATGTTTCTTTAACGCATCTTTTAAAATACTGTGAAAAAGCATTAGGAAACACAGGATAATCTGTGAATAAAAAGACGAGCATTGTGGCAAACAAAGGGTTTATCATTCCTGCACCTTTGGCAACACCTATGAGGGTATATTCTTTCTTCCCTTCAAAAGAAAATTTTACAATCTTTTGAAATGTATCTGTTGTCATGATGGCATTGGCAAAGGCATCAATGTTGTTTTCATCGAGATTGGCTAAAAGTTCCGGGATGTTCCTTATAATCAGGTCTTTCTGCAACCTCTTTCCAATGACACCTGTCGATGCAAAAAGAATCTGATTGTTTTTAATACCCAATGCACTGGACAGTTTATCTGAAATTGAGATCAGGTCTTCTATACCATGCCTACCTGTACATGCATTAGCGCACCCGCTGTTTACAAGGATTGCCCTTATGGCATCTATGTCTTGATTTTTGTTGTAGTGAATGTGCGCTGCCTTTACCCTATTTCTTGTATATGCTGCAAAACAATGCATATCCTCTTCGAATAAAACAAGACCCAGATCGAGTCCCTTTGCCTTTATCCCTGATTCGATGCCGGAAAATTTTATGCCCTTTATCATAGATTTTCCTTTGTTATAAGAATATTATCAAGAGACCTTCTGTTGCCTGCCACAACATCTTTTATACTTCTTGCCGCTACCACATGGGCATGGCGCGTTTCTACTTATCTTTTCTTCTTTTTTGACACCTGCAGAGTCTCCACCGAGATTTGTAAACATCACAGGTGCCTCGTGTTTTAGTTCCACCTTTGCAGGCTGTACTGCAAAAAGTTTTTTTACTGTATCTACCTTTACCCTATCAAGCATGTCAAGGAATAGGTCAAAGCTCTCTTTCTGGTATTCTCTTAAAGGATCTTTCTGGCCATAGCCCCTGAGTCCTATGCCTTCTTTTAGGTGGTCTAATGCAAGAAGGTGCTCTTTCCAGTGGTAATCCAGCGAGTTTAAGGCAAAAAAGGATTCGATTCCCTTCATCTCATCCTCACCGAATTGCCTTCTCTTATTCTCGTATACCTCTTTAACCTTTTCCTTCACAAGTTCAAGAAGACCCTGTCTCGTTATGTTTTTGTAATCAATTGAGCCAAATTCTATATGAAAGAAAAAAGTTTCATAAATTCTCGTCTTTAAACCATCCCAATCCCATTCTTCAGGGTATACCTTTTCCGGTGCGGCATCAAAAACTATATCCTCGCATATTTCATCTATTATATCGTATATCTGGTCCGTTATGTCACCGTTTGACATAATCTCCCTTCTCATACCGTAGACTGTCTCTCTCTGTTTATTCATCACATTATCGTATTCGAGGAGATATTTTCTTATCTCAAAGTTGTGACCTTCTATCCTCGTCTGGGCGTTCTCTATAGCCTTTGTGATAAACGGATGCTCTATGGGCATATCCTCTTCCATGCCGAGCTTTGCAAGAATTGGAGATACCCTTTCAGAACCGAAAAGCTTCATGATTTCATCCTCAAGGGATACATAAAACCTTGAAGAACCAGGGTCACCTTGCCTGCCTGCCCTACCCCTTAACTGGTTATCAATCCTTCTCGATTCGTGCCTCTCTGTCCCGATTATGTGGAGTCCACCTAATGCTATTACCTTCTGTTTGTCTTCTTCACAGATCTTTTTTGACTCTTCCAGTGCTTTTTCGTATTTTTCTGTGTCCCTTTCACCCTTACACATAGAAAGGGCAAGAAAATGGGGATTACCGCCTAAAAGTATGTCTGTTCCCCTGCCTGCCATGTTCGTTGAAATGGTTACTGCCTTTGATCTGCCTGCCTGGGCAACGATCTCTGCCTCCCTTTCGTGGTTTTTGGCATTTAATACATTGTGGGGTATGCCCTTTCTTTTTAGCATCTCTGAAAGTCTTTCAGATTTCTCAATAGAAAGTGTGCCCACAAGCACGGGCCTTCCTATTCTATATAGCTCTTCTATCTCTTTCACAACTGCCTTAAATTTTTCTTTCTCAGTTCTATATACTACATCGGGATAATTGGTTCTTATAAGAGGTCTATTTGTAGGTATAACAACAACATCGAGATTATATATTTTTTTAAATTCCACTGCCTCTGTGTCAGCAGTGCCTGTCATACCAGCAAGCTTTTTATACATCCTGAAGTAATTTTGAAATGTTATTGTGGCGAGGGTCTGGTTTTCTCTCTCTATTTTTACATTTTCCTTTGCCTCTAATGCCTGATGGAGGCCATCGCTGAAACGCCTGCCATCCATTAGCCTACCTGTAAATTCGTCAACGATAATAACCTTTGAATCCTTTACGATGTAGTCCACATCCCTTTTAAACAGATGATGTGCCTTCAATGCCTGATTTATATGGTGGAGTAACTCTACATGCCTCGGATCATAGAGATTATCCAGTTTCAATATTTTTTCTATCTTTGCCACACCTTCTTCTGTTAGGTATGCGCTTTTTGTCTTTTCTTCCACTTTAAAATCTATATCTTTTTTTAATTGATATACGAGCCTGTTTATCTTGTAATACTTGTCAGTTGATTCCTCTGCAGGACCGGATATGATAAGGGGGGTTCTTGCCTCATCTATAAGGATGCTATCTACCTCATCCACTATGGCGTAGTTAAAGCCCCTCTGAACACAGTCATCGAGGCTGTATTTCATATTATCCCTTAAATAATCGAATCCGAACTCGTTATTTGTCCCGTATGTAACATCACATGCATAGGCCTCCTTTCTCTCATCGTCATCAAGATGGTTTAGTATAACCCCCACGGAGAGGCCTAAAAACTTATACACAGGTCCCATCCACTCTGCATCCCTTTTTGCAAGGTAGTCGTTTACTGTTACAACGTGGACGCCTTCACCTGTTAATGCATTTAAATAAACAGGCAGTGTTGCTACAAGGGTCTTGCCTTCGCCTGTTGCCATCTCTGCAATCTTGCCTTCATGTAATACCACACCACCTATAATCTGCACATCAAAATGCCTCATACCTATGGTTCTTCTTGCTGCCTCTCTAACCACAGCAAATGCCTCAGGAAGGATAGAATCGAGGTCTTCGCCCCTTTCAATCCTTTCTTTGAATTTTCCTGTCATACCAGCAAGTTCGTGATCAGAGAGCCTCTTTATTGTATCTTCAAGGCTATTAACCTTATCTACAATGGGTTGAATCCTCTTTAATTCCCTTTCGTTTTTCGTTCCAACTATCTTTTTGATTAAATTCCCGATCATTCTTATTAGTCTCTCAATGTAGCCATTAATCTCTCAGGATGCAAAAGAATATTTAATGCATCATTTACATCTTTAACAATGAGGTCTGCCTCTTTAAAAATAAAGCTGGCACAGCCCTCTTCTCCTATTACGCCTATACCGAGCCCGGCCTCTTTTAACATCATGGCATCATTTGCACCGTTTCCTATGGCAACCACCTTTTCAGGTCCTAATTCTTTTATGATTCTTGCCTTTTCGGCACCGCTATTTTCTTTACTGACCTTAATTACACTAAAACCTATGGTATTTACTTCATTGTTTATGTTTCCATAGGTATCGGAAGTAATTATAAAGACTTTAATATATCTCGATATCTTCTCAAGTAACTCCTTTGCCTGCTCCTTTATCTTTCCGTCAAAGGCACATGTCCCGTTGTAATCAATAACTAAATATTGAATCTCTAAGTCACCCCAGCCTGGAATAGAAACACTAATCATAACTACCTCCTCAGTAATTTTGGCATTTTATTGTAACATATATTACACTGTTTTGGATAAAAATTTATAAAATTTAATTATTTGATAAAACACCTATTCGCCTTAATTTCTCAATCTTTAATAAAATGTAATATTTACAAAAAGTTAATTTACTTGACAATAAAAGGTCAAACCAATTATATTATCAAACTCAAAGGAAGGTAAGGCTGTGATTATTAAACTACTGGATATAGAGGATAATTTTGTCTTAAAAGGCAATTTAGAAATGGCAACATTAAGTAATGCCTGTAAGCTTGCATCACCTGTGCACTACGAACTGGTGATTAAAAAAAACAAGGATACATTAAGCATAAAGGGAAACTTGGACTGCATTGTCTATTTAACATGTAGCAGGTGCCTTGATGAATTTCCTTATATGATAAATACAAAGGTAGATTTTAAGATGATGTCTCAAGATTTAGCACCCCATGAACCTGAGCTGGAACTTAAAAGGGATGAGATGGATATTTATTACTATGAGGGGAATGAGATAGAACTTGAACCCATTCTTAACGAAGAGATTATGCTCAACATTCCAATCAAGCCTTTATGCAAGGAATCGTGTAAAGGTCTTTGCCAGGTATGCGGAAAAAATATGAATTACGAACAATGTGATTGTAGTAAATCATTAGACACAGTTCTCGGTGAGAAACTTAAAAACTTTTTAAATTGAAATTTTTTAAAAAGAGGAGATTAGTATATGCCTGTACCAAAAAGAAAAACATCGCAATCAAAAAGGGACAAAAGAAGGACCCATTATAAAGCACAGCCCGTCCATTTTATATTATGTCCTAACTGTAAAGAACCGGCATTGCCGCATAGGGTTTGCGAAAAATGCGGCTATTATAAAGGAAGACAGGTTCTAAAAATAGAAGAATTATAGGCTAATGGTTAAGATTGCTTTAGACTGCATGGGTGGTGATTTTGCGCCTGGTCCTATTGTAAAGGGTGCAGAACTTGCTGTAAAAGAAAATATAGCCCATGTAGTTTTATTGGGTGATGAAAAGGCCATAAAAACTCATCTGGGCACTTCAAAAGATATAGAAATTCTCCATACAAACACCACAGTGGAGATGCACGAATCATCATCTACAGCGCTCAGAAAGAAAAAAGATTCTTCCATGAATAAGGCATTTGAGCTCGTTAAGGCAGGTAATGCAGATGCCGTTGTTACAGCCGGTAATTCTGGTGCAGCCATGGCGTTTGCCATATTTACCCTCGGGAGGATATATTCTGTTGATAGGCCTGCTATAGCCACACTACACCCCACGGTAAACGAAGGAACATCTGTGTTGATAGATTCAGGGGGTAATGTGGATTGTAAACCCATGCATCTTATCCAGTTTGCCATTATGGGTGATGCCTTTGCCAAATCCGTTATCGGGATAAAAAAACCGAGGGTTGGTCTGTTGAGTAACGGTGAGGAAGAAACTAAGGGAAACGAACTCACAAGAGAGACAAATAGCATATTGAAATACATGGATATAAACTATATAGGATACGTGGAAGGAACAGACATCTATAACGGAAAGGTAGATGTAATAGTAAGTGATGGCTTTGTAGGGAATGTGGCATTAAAGGTGGCAGAGGGTATTGCCGACTCTCTAAATGCCTTTTTCAAAATAAAGATCAATAGCTCCATAAAAAACAGAATGGGATACATGTTTCTAAAAGATGTATTTCAAGAGCTCGTAAGAAAGACAGATTATTCAGAATACGGTGGTGCACCCTTATTGGGTGTAGATGGTATATGTATCATATGTCATGGAAAATCTAACGAAAAGGCAATAAAAAACGCCATAGTCATGGCGAAAAAATTTGCAGAAAAGGGATTAAACCAATCAATAAAAGAAACGATTTCTGGTTATCAATCTATAAACAGGTTAAAGGAGAAGTAATATGGATTACTTTTTCACAGAGGAGCAAAAACAGATTCAACAACTGGCGAGAAAAATTGCAGAAGAAAAAATAGTTCCGGTGAGGGCTGAACTCGATGAAAAGGAAGAGTTTCCCTGGGAAATAATGAAGGTGTGCGCTGAAACAGGTCTATTCGGGGTGAGCATCTCAGAAGAATATGGTGGTATGGGAGGTGGCTCCCTTGAAAACTGCATTGTGGTAGAAGAGTTAAGCCGTGCATGCTTAGGGGTCTCGGTAAGTTATGCAGCAAGCCTTCTCGGTGCATACCCTATAATCCTCGGAGGCTCTGAAGAACAAAAAAAGAAATATCTACCCCAGATAGCAAAGGGAGAGAGACTTGCAGCATTTGCCTTAACCGAACCCAATGCAGGTAGCGATGCCCAGGGTATCAGGACTGAGGCAAAAAAGGTGGGCGATGAATACATTTTAAACGGAACAAAACAATGGATAACAAACGGCGGTGAGGCAGAAATCTATACTGTTATTGCCATGACAGATAAAACAAAAGGTGGCAGGGGTGCAACGGCCTTTATAGTAGAGAAAGGTCAGGAGGGTTTTTCATTTGGAAAAAAGGAAAAAAAGCTCGGCATAAGGGCCTCTGCTACAAGGGAACTCATATTCCAGGATTGCAGGGTGCCCAAAGAAAATGTTATAGGTAGAGAAGGTATGGGTTTTATCCTTGCCATGAAAACCTTTGACAGGACAAGACCGGGCATTGGGGCACAGGCAGTCGGCGTTGCCCAGGGTGCCCTTGATGCAGCGGTTCAATATGCAAGGGAAAGGGAACAGTTTGGGAAAAAGATTATAACCTTCCAGGCAGTCCAGCATATGCTTGCTGATATGGCTACCCAGCTTGAGGCAGCCCGCGCCCTTGTGTATGCTGTGGCAAGATACATTGACAGTAACCCAAAAGACACATCAAAGGTTTCTGCTATGAGCAAGGTATTTCCCAGTGATATGGCAATGAAGGTAACTGTAGATGCAATACAGATTTTTGGAGGATATGGCTACATGAAGGAATATCCTGTGGAAAAGATGATGAGGGACGCCAAGATACTTCAGATATACGAAGGCACAAACCAGATTCAAAGAAACGTCATTGCCATGGAACTTATAAAAGAATCGATTTCAAGGAAAAAATAACAATATACACAAGAGGGATATATGAAAAAGATTGGTATAATTTTTCCAGGTCAGGGTTCACAAAAAGTTGGCATGGGTAAAAGGCTATATAAAACATTCGATTATGTGAAATCTTTGTATAAAAAGGCTGATGAGGTGCTTGGCTTTAATATAACAGAACTGTGCTTTAACGGCCCTGAGGATGAGTTAAGAAAAACATACAATACCCAGCCGGCACTACTTCTCACAAGCTATGCCATTTGGAGTGTATTAAAAGAAAAAATAGATATTAAACCTACCTTTGTGGCTGGCCACAGTCTTGGTGAATGGAGTGCCCTTCTTGTAAGTGGTTTTTTTACCTTTGAAGATGCCCTCATGCTTACAAGAAAAAGAGGGCTTTTTATGGAAGAGGCGTGTCCAAAGGGAAAAGGTGGTATGGTGGCATTAATAGGCCCTATTATGGAAAAGGTATTGCCTGTGCTTAAAGAAATATCCCATGATGATTATATTTGTGTGCCTGCAAATTTAAATGCCCATGACCAGGTAGTGCTTTCAGGTGATATAAATGCCCTTAAAGAGGCAGTTGAAAAATTAAAAGGTGTAGGTTATAAAAAGGCCGTATTTTTAAATGTATCTGGACCTTTTCACAGTCCTTTAATGAAGGCTGCTGCAGACAGATTAAACGATGAATTAAATAAGGTCCCTGTTGGAGAATTAAATATACCCGTTGTTTCCAATGTAGATGCAGAGCCTACATATGAAAAGGAAAAGGTAAAGGATAAACTTTACAGACAGATGTTTTCACCAGTACTCTGGGAGGATTCAGTGAAACGGATGGTTAAAGAAGGGGTGGAAATATTTCTTGAGGTAGGGCCACAGAAGGTTCTTACAAACCTCATAAAAAAGATAGCCCCTGATGTGTTGTGCATAAGCGTTGAAGAATTAGAGGATATTGAATCGATAAGAGGTAATATTCCATGAAAGATACTGTTACAATAGTAACTGGTGGTGCAAGGGGTATAGGAGAGGCAATCGCCAAATTTCTTGCAGAAAAAGGTGGAAATATAGCCATATTTGACATAATAGACGGTTACGATGTGGTAGAAGCTATAAAACAAAAGGGTGTGGAGGCAAAATTTTATAAAGTTGATGTCTCTGAATATAAAGTAGTTGAAGGGGCAGTAGACGATGTAGTAAAGACCTTTGGAAGGCTCAATAACCTCGTAAACAATGCTGGGATAACAACAGATAAGCTTTTAATAAGGATGAAAGAAGAGGATTGGGATAGGGTTATTAAGGTTAATTTAAAAAGTGTATTTAATTGCACGAAGGCTGCTATTAGACACATGCTTAAAACAGGGGGAAGCATTGTAAATATATCTTCTATAGCAGGGGTTATGGGCAATATAGGACAGGCAAACTATGCAGCGAGCAAGGCAGGTATAATAGGTTTTACAAAGAGCATTGCAAGGGAATACGGAGAAAGGGGCATAAGGGTAAATGCCGTTGCCCCGGGTTTTATAAAAACCCAGATGACAGATACCATTGATGAAAAGACAAAAGAGGAGATGTTTAGGGCAATTCCTTTAAAAAGATTAGGCGAACCCATGGATGTTGCCCATGTAGTATATTTTTTGGTTTCAGAATACGGTAGTTATATCACAGGGGAGGTGATAAACGTAAACGGCGGTCTTTATATGTAAAAAACAACTGCGGCAAGTTGCATATACTAAAAAAAATCAGGAGGTAAAAAATGACAGTTGCTGAAAAAGTTAAAGAACTAATTGTTAAACAGCTCGAGATCAAGGAATCAGAGGTCGTGCCTGAAGCAAAATTTATCGACGATCTTGGTGCAGATTCACTGGATATAGTTGAACTTATTATGGCATTAGAGGATGAATATGGCATTGAAATCCCAGATGAAGATGCAGAAAAGATGGAGACTGTAGGTGATGCAATAAAATATATCGAAGAGCGTTTAGCAAATAAATAATAATTAAGGGGTAGGCAAATTGAAAAGAAGGGTTGTTATAACAGGAGTCGGTCTTGTGACACCTTGCGGGATTGGAATTGACAATGTATGGCAGGATATACTAAACGGAAAATCAGGCATTTCCCGCATAACGAGGTTTGACACAACAAACTTTGAAACAAAGATTGCCGGAGAGGTAAAAAATTTCAATCCAGAAGACTACATCCCTCCGAAAGATATCAGAAGGATGGACCTTTTTATTCAGTACTGCCTTGCAGCCACAAAGATTGCCATAGATGATGCCGGTCTCAATATGGAAAAGGAGGATAGCGAAAGGGTCGGTGTTGTTGTGGGAACAGGTCTTGGAGGCTTACCAACCCTTGAAAAATATCACAGTATTTTACTGGAGAGAGGCCCTGGAAGAATAAGCCCTTTTTTTATACCCATGCTGATAGCAAACTTAGCACCAGGCCATTGCCATGCAACACGGCATAAAAGGTCCTAACCTTTGCATAGTAACGGCCTGTGCAACAGGTGCACACTCCATAGGAGATGCATTTAGAATCATCCAATACGGAGATGCAGATGTAATGGTGGCAGGTGGCACAGAGGCAAACTTAACACCTCTTACTGTAGGCGGATTCAATGCCATGAAGGCACTTTCCAGGAGAAATGACGAACCGGAAAAGGCATCAAGACCTTTTGATAAAGACAGGGATGGATTTGTTGTGGCCGAAGGTTCTGGAATTGTCATTATGGAAGAACTTGAACATGCCAGGGCAAGGGGTGCAAAGATTTATGCTGAGATTGTAGGTTACGGATACAACGGCGATGCCTACCACATTACTGCGCCATGTCCTGATGGTGATGGCTTTATAAGGTGTATGAAGATGGCCTTAAAGGATGCACAGCTTTCTCCAGACGATGTGGATTATATAAATGCCCACGGCACATCTACTGATTTGAATGACCAGATAGAGACACTGGCTATAAAAAATGTATTCGGTGAGAAGGCATATAAGATACCAGTGAGTTCAACAAAATCTATGACAGGTCATCTACTCGGTGCAGCAGGTGCAGTGGAGGCAATATTCACCGTCTTATCCATAAAAGACCAGATATGTCCTCCTACAATAAACTATACGACACCTGACCCTGATTGTGACCTTGATTATGTTCCAAACAATGCGCGGAAACATGAAATAAATGTGGCCCTTTCTAATTCCTTTGGTTTTGGTGGAACAAACTGCACACTCGCTTTCAAGAGGTATATACCTTGAAGAAGATAGCAATAGGCTCTGACCATGCAGGATACGAACTAAAGGAACATATTAAAAATGTTCTTATGGATATGGATTACGAGGTTTTAGATGTAGGAACAGACAGCGAAGCCCCTACAGACTATCCCTATTTCGGTTTTGAGGTTGCAAAGGTCGTAGCAGATAAAAAGGTAGATGCAGGAGTCCTCTTTTGCGGCACAGGCATTGGGATGAGTGTGGTAGCGAATAAAGTAAAAGGAATAAGGGCAGCCCTGGTTACAGATTTATTTACTGCTATACAGAGTAGAAGACACAATGATGCCAATATCCTTGTTTTAGGTGGCAGGGTTCTGGGAAAGGGTCTTGCAGAAGAAATAGTAAAGACCTGGCTTACAACCCCTTTTGATGGTGGCAGACACGAAAAGAGGTTGGAAAAGATATTGGAATGGGAGAAAGAGCATTTCAAGTAAATGATTAAAGGTTAGAAAGGTAAGTAAAAATGAAATTAGAACAATCAGATAGCGAAATCTATGGATTAGTAAAAAAAGAAATAGAGAGGGAAGAGTATAGCCTCATAATAATAGCGTCTGAAAACTACGTTTTTGAAGATATTCTCGAAACCCAGGGTTGTGTTCTGACAAACAAATATGCAGAGGGCTATCCTTTCAAGAGATATTACAGCGGTTGTTATTATCTCGATAAAATAGAGGAAATTGCTATAGAAAGGGCAAAAAAGCTCTTCAATGCAGAGCATGCCAATGTCCAGCCCCATTCTGGTTCCTCGGCAAATATGGCAGTCTATTATGCTGCCTTAAATATAGGGGATACGATCCTTGGTATGGACATTGACCACGGGGGACACCTAACTCACGGTGCAAAGGTAAGCTTTTCGGGCAAATTTTACAGAACAGTTGGCTATAAGGTTTCGCAGAAAGATGAAATGCTCGACTATGATGAGATTAGAGATATTGCTAAGAAGGAAAAACCGAAACTAATAGTTACAGGCGCAAGTGCATATTCAAGGATTATAGACTTCAAAAAATTCAGGGAGATAGCCGATGAGGTAGGGGCGTATCTCATGGCAGACATTGCCCACATAGCAGGCCTAATCGTTTCTGGTTATCACCCAAGCCCAGTAGAATATGCCCACTTTGTAACAACCACAACTCATAAGACACTGCGTGGTCCCAGAGGTGGACTCATCCTATGCAAACAGGAATTCGCCAAAAAGATTGATTCGGCAGTATTCCCTGGCATCCAGGGTGGGCCTCTCATGCATGTCATTGCAGCAAAGGCAGTGGCCTTAAAAAATGCCATGACCAATGAATTTAAAGAATACTCACGCCAAATCATAGCCAATGCCCAGTACCTCTGTAAAAAGATGATGGAAAGGGGATACAGGATCGTATCCGGTGGCACTGATAATCATCTTTTCCTTGTTGACCTTACAAATAAGGGTATTACAGGTAAAATTGCACAGGAGGCACTGGAAAAAAGCGGTATTATGATAAATAAAAATCTTATACCCTTTGATACAAAAAGTCCAATGATTGCAAGTGGTATAAGGGTGGGAACACCTGCCATTACAACAAGGGGTATGAAAGAAAAGGAAATGGAAATAATAGCCGAATTAATAGATAAGGTTTTAAAAGATCCTGAAAATGAAAAGATCCAGCAAGAAGTCAAAGAAGAAGTGAAAAAATTATGTTTATCATTCCCTTTTTATTCAAAAATTTATAAAATATGAAAATCGACCGTCCTGATTGGGATAATTATTTTATGGAGATAGCCAGAATTGTTTCAAAGAGGTCAACCTGCATCAGGAGACAGGTGGGTGCATTGATAGTAAAAGACAAGAGGATCCTATCAACAGGTTATAACGGTGCACCAAAGGGACTCAAGCACTGTATAGACAGGGGATGTCTCAGAGAAAAGATGAACATTGCATCAGGGGAGAGGCACGAACTGTGTAGGGGTCTACATGCAGAACAGAATGCAATAATTCAGGCAGCATTACACGGCGTATCCATTAATGGAGCAGAGATCTATTCAACCCACCTACCCTGTTCTATTTGCATGAAAATGATTATAAACGCAGGTATAACCAAGGTAACCTATCTTGACGGTTATCAAGATGAACTTTCCATTGAATTGATAAAAGAGTCGAATATTAAACTGAAAAAGATATGAAGTGTCCATTTTGTGGATATACGGAAAGTAAAGTTCTTGATTCAAGGATGAACAAAGAAATGGACACTATAAGAAGACGGAGGGAATGCTTAAAGTGCTCAAGGAGATTTACCACTGCAGAAAGACTTGAAGAAGGGCTCCTTGTTATAAAAAAAGACGGTAGAAGAGAGGTTTTTGACAGGGCAAAAATATTAAACGGTCTTAAAAAGGCCTGTGAAAAAAGACCGATAAGTATTACAACCCTTGAAAAGATCGTTTCAAGGATTGAATACAATTTATTTGAAAAAAATGAAAGGGAAATAAAGTGTTCTGAAATTGGCGAGATGGTCATGGATGAGCTTAAAAAACTCGATGAAGTGGCCTATGTTCGTTTTGCTTCTGTTTACAGACAATTCAAAGACATAAACGAGTTCATGGAAGAGTTAAAGGAATTACTTATAAAAAAGGATGAACAATGAGTGACGAAGAGTATATGCGTTTGGCACTAAGCCTTGCAAAAAAAGGCAGGGAAACAACCTCCCCCAATCCTATGGTAGGTGCAGTAATCGTAAAAAACAATAAAATAGTAGGAAAGGGCTATCACAAAAAGGCAGGCCTGCCCCATGCAGAAATCATTGCCATAAACGATGCAAAAGAAGAGGCAAAGGGAGCAACACTATATGTGAATCTCGAACCGTGTGTACACTTTGGTAAGACCCCGCCGTGCACTGAGGCAATTATAAATGCAGGCATTAAAAGTGTTATAATGGCCATGTGTGACCCAAACCCGCAGGTAAGCGGTAAAGGTGCACAGAGATTAAAAGATGCCGGCATTAATGTTAAAATCGGCATCCTTGAGGAAGAGGCTAAAAAACTAAACGAGGCATTCATTGTGTATATGGAGAAATCAAGGCCTTTTTTTATTATGAAGGCAGCTATAAGCCTCGATGGAAAAATAGCAACAAAGACATGCGATTCAAAATGGATATCCAATGAACAATCAAGGAGATATACTAATAAATTGAGGGCATCTGTTGATGCCATTATGGTAGGTATAAATACGGTCATTACAGACAACCCCATGCTCATACCGAAGATGATAAAGGTAAAAAAATATCCGTTGAGGGTCATCCTTGATTCCAAATTAAGGCTACCCCTTTCCTGTGACATCGTAAAGACAGCAGAAAAATACAAAACACTGGTTTTTACATCAGACGATTCAAGGCCTGACAAAGAGGCAAGACTGACCTCCCTTGGAATAGAAGTAGTTAAATGCCCAAAAGATGAAAATGGAAGGGTATCTCTTAAATATGTAAAAAATGAACTATATAAAAGGGAAATCATGACTGTGCTGGTGGAAGGTGGTGGAGAATTAAATGGAGGATTATTAAAAGAGGGTTTGATTGACAAGTTTATACTGTTCTACGCCCCTATCTTTATTGGGGGAAAATCTGCACTCAACCTTATAGGCGGAAAAGGCGTAGATTTTCTAAAAGATGCCTATAAACTTAAAATAGACGGAATGAAAAAATTCAAAGAAGACATCTGCCTGGAGGGATATGTTCACAGGGATTATTGAAGATATCGGTGAGATAAAAGACATAAAAAAACAAAGCGGGAAATGGGAGTTTTCCATAAAGACCTTAAAACTTATAAAAGATATTAAAGAAGGGGACAGTATCTCTGTAGATGGCGTCTGCCTTACGGCAACACAGATTAAAGAAAATACGTTCAATGCAGATGCCTCTCTTGAAACACTAAAAGTGACAACATTAGGTCAAAAAGGGATAAGTGACAGGGTCAATCTTGAGCTTGCCATGACACCTCAAAATAGGTTTGGTGGCCACATAGTCACAGGTCATGTAGACTGCATTGGAACTATAAAGTCCATAACACCTTCCGGTGATTCAAAGATTATAAGTATCGAGGTGCCAAAAGATGTGGCAAGGTTTATAGTGGTAAAGGGTTCAGTTTGTATTGACGGCATTAGCTTGACAGTAAACACCAAGGATGATAATATTTTTACAATTAATATAATCCCTTATACCTCAGAAAGAACCACCATAGGGAATAAGAAAGTAGGGAGTAAGGTTAATATAGAAACGGATATAATAGGCAAGTATGTGGAAAGCCTTTTAACAAAAATTGAAAAAAAAGGAATCGATTTTGATTTTTTATATAAATACGGATACATTAAAGGGGATTAAAAGATGCCAACCTCAAAGATAGAAGATGTTTTAGATGATGTAAGACAGGGAAAGATGATTATCATCGTAGACGATGAGGACAGGGAAAATGAAGGTGATTTGATGATTGCCGCTGAAAAGGTTACACCAGAGGCCATTACCTTCATGGCAAGATATGCCTGCGGACTGATATGTCTCTCATTAACAGAAGAAAGGGTCAGAGAATTAGAACTGCCTCTTATGGTTCAAGATAACACATCTCCGCATAAAACAGCCTTTACAGTGTCCATTGAAGCAAAGGAAGGGGTGACAACAGGAATATCTGCGTACGACCGTGCAAGGACCATTCAAGTTGCCATAGACGACAGTACCACCCCTGATGATCTTGCAAAACCGGGCCATATATTTCCCCTTATGGCAAAAAAAGGTGGTGTCCTCGTGAGGGTAGGTCATACAGAGGCTTCTGTTGACCTTGCAAGGCTCGCTGGACTTAAACCTGCAGGTGTCATATGCGAAATCATGAAAGAAGACGGGACCATGGCCCGTATGCCTGACCTCGAAAAATTTGCAGAAAAACACAACCTTAAAATAGTTACCATTGCCGATTTGATAAAATTCAGGACTAAAAATGAAAAACTTGTAAGGCGTGTGGCAGAAACTACACTGCCCACAAAATATGGCGGTGAATTTAGATTAATCGGTTATGAAAACGATATAGATAACAAGACCCACCTTGCCCTTGTCAAAGGCGAGATATCACCGGATGATAATGTGCTGGTAAGGGTCCATTCTGAATGTTTTACAGGTGATGTCCTTGGGTCTTTAAGGTGTGACTGTGGAGACCAGCTCCATACTGCCCTTACCATGATAGGAAAGGAACAAAAGGGTGTCCTTTTATATATGAGACAGGAAGGAAGGGGTATAGGTCTATTAAACAAAATAAAGGCATATAGCTTGCAGGATAAAGGACATGACACAGTAGAGGCAAACATTGCCCTTGGTTTTTCACCTGACTTAAGAGACTATGGCATTGGCGCCCAGATTTTGTATGACCTCGGCGTGAGAAAGATGAGGCTTATCACAAATAACCCGAGAAAGATAAAAGGACTTGAAGGTTATGGTTTAAAGGTTGTTGAAAGGGTTCCCCTCGAAATTTCACCTACAAAATACAACATTACATACCTTAAGACAAAGCAGAAAAAACTCGGCCATTTACTGAATAACATTTAAGGAGATATTATGATACATGAAGGAAAATTAGTAGCAAAGGGATTAAAAATAGCCATAGTTGTAAGCAGATTCAATAGTTTCATAACAGATAGACTCCTCGATGGTGCACTGGATGCATTAAAGAGACACGGTGCAGAAGAAAAGGATATTGAAATATATAAAGTGCCTGGTTCTTTTGAGATACCTCTTATTGCAAAACTCCTCGTAAAAAAACCAGATATTGATGGTGTTATATGTTTAGGCGCAGTTATAAAAGGGGCAACACCCCATTTTCACTATGTGGCTAATGAAGTAACAAAAGGCATTGCCCAGGTTGCCCTGGATTTTGAAAAACCCGTTACATTTGGAATTATTACAAGCGATAACATAGAGCAGGCCATAGAGAGGGCAGGAACTAAATCCGGCAACAAAGGATACGATGCAGCCATGTCTATGATAGAATTGTTAAATTTGATAAAGGATAACAAATTGTGCGAAGAAGAAAGGCAAGAGAGTTAGCACTTAAAATGTTATATCAGATGGAAACATCGGGCAATGACCCTGAATACGGCCTTGAAAGATACTGCGAGGTGTTTCCCCATGAGTCTGATATAATAGATTATGCAAGATATTTGCTATCGGGCATAAAAAAAGAGATGGATAAGATCGATGGATATATAGATTCATCCTGTGAAAACTGGAATCTCAATAGAATTACCTATGTGGATAGAAATATATTAAGGATAGGTGTGTTTGAAATGATATTTTCCATAGACTGTCCGCCAAAGGTAGCAATAAATGAGGCAATTGAGCTCGCAAAAAAATATGGAAGCGAAGACTCAAAAAATTTTATAAACGGTGTGTTAGATAGAGTTTTAAAAGAAAATATTAAAAAAGGAGCAGCATAAAATGAGAGCAGATAAGATTTGGTTAGACGGAAAATTTATTGACTGGGATGATGCAAATGTCCACGTTTGCACCCATACGCTACACTATGGTGTGGGTGTCTTTGAAGGCATCAGATGCTATAGGTGCCATGATGGAAAAAGTGCCATTTTTATGCTAAACGAACACATAGACAGGTTCTTTGACTCAGCCCATATTGTTCAGCTTGACATACCGTATACCAAAGAAGAAGTAAAACAGATATGCAAAGAAATAGTAAAGGTGAATAAATTTAACGAATGCTATATAAGACCCATTGCTTTTATGGGTGATGGGCAACTCGGGTTATATGTTAAGGAATTTAAGGTAAGGCTTGCAATAATAAGCTGGGTATGGGGTGCATATTTAGGTGACGAAGGCCTTGCAAATGGAATAAGGGCTAAAGTCTCATCTTTTTTGAGACATCATGTTGATTCCTGTATGACTAAAGGCAAAATTTGTGGTCATTATGTTAACTCTATCCTCGCAAAAAGAGAGGCAATAGCAGCAGGATATGATGAGGCAATAATGCTCGATACGGACGGATATATTTCAGAGGCAAGTGGAGAAAACGTCTTTATGATAAGAAAGGATGTAATCAAGACAACGCCCCTAACATCCATTTTGCCAGGCATAACAAGGGCAGCGGTCATAAAACTTGCAAAGGACATGGGTTACGAGGTAAAAGAAGAGAGATTTACAAGAGACGAGCTTTATATAGCAGACGAGGTATTCTTTACAGGCACAGCGGCAGAAGTAACCCCTGTGAGGGAGGTGGATGGAAGAAGCATTGGTCAAGGTAAACCCGGACCTATAACACTTAAGATACAGAAAAAATTCTTTGAGGTTGCTCGAGGCATGCATGAAGAATACAGGGATTGGTTGACATATATATAAATGTTTTTACTTTTTTGCTATAAATATCAACATCTGTAACTTGTACAAAATAAACAAAAATAAAAAAATATGAAACTCAGGATAAAAACCCTTGAGGATAACTTAACATAAAAACTTTTCAATTCTATAATAATGGAAAAATATAAATGGAGGATGTTATGTCTAAAAACAATCTTACCGAAGACAAAGAGGATAAAGGTTTTAGCCGTCGGGATTTTATAAAAAACATATCAATGGGTATAGCAGGGGCAATTGCGATGGCTACCCTTGCCAAAACCGATAAACTGCATGCTAACGAGCAGACAAAAAGAATCGATGAGCCAAAGAACCAACCTTTAAAAATAGAAGATGTGCTGAAAAAAGCCCGTGAAAGATTATATCCTAAGTGTCGGGTATGCCATGAATGTGATGGTGTGGCATGCGCAGGAGAGGTGCCAGGCATGGGAGGAATTGGCTCTGGTCAATCATTTAAAAATAACTTTATTGCCCTTCAAAAGATACAACTGAATATGAGGACATTTCATGATGTTAAAAAGGTAAACACATCCATTACCCTCTGGGGTGAAAAACTTTCCCTTCCCGTTCTTGCAGCCCCTACAGGTGGAATCACATACAACATGGGATTAAAAGGAAAAATGACAGACGATGAATACATAGATGCCATATTAGGCGGTTGTATAATGGCAGGCACAATAGGGTTTGCTGCCGATGGCATCGGTGACCCGATAGAAGTGTTTGAGATAAGACTTAAGGCTGTTAAAAAATACAATGGTAAGGCCATAGTCACTATAAAACCCAGAACCCAGGATGAGATTATAAAACGTATAAAAATGATAGAACAGGCTGGTGCCCTTGCCTTTGCAATAGATATAGATTCAGCAGGCCGTGCTGCCCGTGCTCTCCCTGGTCAAACTGTTGAACCAAAAACTCCAAAACAATTAAAAGAGATTGCAAGGTCAACTAAATTACCTTTTATTATAAAAGGCATAATGACTATAGAAGAGGCAGAGATGGCCATTGACTCAGGTGCAGCTGCTATTGTTGTTTCTAATCATGGAGGAAGGGTTCTCGATTACACACCAGGTGTAGCAGAGGTGTTACCTAAGATTGCTGATAAAGTAAAGGGCAAGACAATTATATTTGCCGACGGTGCCATAAAATATGGAACAGATGTCCTAAAGATGTTAGCCCTTGGTGCTGATGCAGTGCTTTCAGGAAGACATCTTTTAAGGGGTGCAGTGGGTGGAGACAAAGAAGGTGTTGCCCTTATGATAAACAAGATGAAATCAGAACTAATAGATTCTATGGTGTTGACTGGAACTTCGGATGTTAAAAAGGTAAACAGAAAGATTATAGTGTAGTTATTGAAAGAGAGTGGTCGCTAAAATTTTATATTAGCGACAATATCCATTTTAACTCTTAAACGGGGTATAGCATGAAGAAAATGCTTTTTATAATTTTAGCAATCTCATTTGTCTTCCTGGCAAGCAATTTAGCAATTTCTTTGATGGATAATAATGTTTTAGTATACTGGGGAGGAGGACAGGGCAAGGTAATATTCGACCATCAGATTCATGCTTCTAAGGGGTTTATCTGCAAAGATTGTCATTTAACCCTTTTTAATACATGTAAAAAAGCTCTGTTTACAATGGATGAGCACTTTACTGATAAAAAGTGTTTCTTTTGTCATGAAGGTAAAAAGGCCTTTAATGAATGCGTCCAATGTCACAGAAAATTGTAATCTTAGCCTTTATTGTAAAAAACTCCTTTACTAAAAATTATACGCTTCTTTACCGAGCGTATGTATCCAGTTCTGCTGAAGAACCTTTTGTGCCTCCTCTGTCTTGTCAACGCCAAGGATCACAATGGCATTATTACCGATTCTTCTTAGATAGGGATATAAATAATGAACATTCACCCCCACCTCCAACTTCTTCATAAATTTTTTCATATCCATTGTTAATTCTGAAATATACCAAAAAGTAACATAATGAACTTACTGGTTTTTTACAAAGTTGAGCATGTTTTATTAGGAAGATACAAAACAATTTTGTAAATTCCGACTTTGACCACTTATTTCTATAACTGTATGATATTAAAGGATTTTAAAAAATAGTTAAGCACTACATTTTTTATTTCAACTTTCCTGAGAGAGAGGTTGTCTTATGAGTTATTTAATTTGAAATGGAAC
>Ga0116169_1000846_pt1 | contig 28961 bp, 28 predicted proteins | sample AD_UKC130_MetaG_FD_89796 | JGI IMG/M metagenome (GOLD analysis project Ga0116169, IMG submission 89796) | Active sludge microbial communities of municipal wastewater-treating anaerobic digesters from Canada - AD_UKC130_MetaG | ecosystem: Engineered > Bioreactor > Anaerobic > Digestate | place...
ACCTGCACGCCGAGCAGCGCGGCAGGCGGACGACTTGGTGTGGCCCCGACACAACCGGCCGGTTGGCTAACTCAGTGCCCGGCGCCCAACCCGCCCGACAGCCTCGCGTGGAATTCGGTGGTGAACTCGTTCATGCCGACGAACTCGACGGACTTTCCGTGCCGCTCGTATTTGGTTTCGATCGCATCAAGAGCAGCGACGGTCGACGCGTCCCAAATATGGGAGTTCGCTAGGTCGATGACGACCCGTTCTGGGTCTGTGGCGTACTCGAACATCGTCGTCAGGTCGTTGGACGAGGCGAACAAAAGTTGGCCCTCGACCGTGTAGTGCGCGGTGGCACCTTCGGGCGAATCGATGAGTTCGCGATCGACCGAAACCAAGTGGGCTACTCGGCGAACGAACATCACGCTCGCGACGAACACGCCAACGACGACACCGATCGCGAGGTTGTGGGTGGCGACGACCACGGCAACGGTCGTCACCATCACCGTCGTTTCGCTCTTCGGCATCCGCTTGAGCGTCGACGGCGTGATCGAGTGCCAGTCGAACGTGCCGACCGAAACCATGATCATCACCGCAACAAGCGCGGCCATCGGAATTATCGCCACGACGTCGCCGAGCACGACAATCAGGACCAGCAGGAAGACACCGGCCAGGAACGTCGAGATTCGGGTGCGGGCACCAGAGACCTTTACGTTGATCATCGTCTGGCCGATCATCGCGCACCCGCCCATCCCGCCGAACATGCCCGAAACGATGTTCGCGACACCCTGACCCCAACTCTCGCGGGTCTTGTTCGAGTGGGTGTCGGTGACGTCGTCGACGAGTTTGGCGGTCATCAGCGACTCCATCAACCCGACCAGCGCCATCCCGAGCGCAAACGGGGCAATGATCGTCAACGTCTCCCACGTCCACGGCACGTCCGGGATGAACAACTCCGGCAGGCTCTTGGGCAGTTCGCCCTGATCGCCGACCGTCGGCACCTGGAACGCGAAAACCACAACGATCGCCGTCACCAAGATGATCGACACCAGCGGCGCCGGCACGATGTTTGTGAGCCGCGGTAGCAAAACCATGACTATCAGTCCACCGGCAACGAGCGGATAGACCAGCCAAGGCACGTCGATCAGGTGCGGGAGTTGAGCAACAAAAATCAGGATCGCCAACGAGTTCACGAACCCGACCATCACGCTGCGGGGAATGAACCGCATCAGTTTTGCCACGCCAAGCACCGCCAGCAAGATCTGAAAAACGCCCGCCAGCAGCACGGTGGCGATGAAGTAGTCCATGCCGTAGTCGCGCGCCACCGGCGCGATCACCAGCGCAACCGCGCCAGTCGCGGCCGAGATCATCGCCGGGCGGCCGCCAACGAACGCGATCGTGATCGCCATGATGAACGAGGAGTACAGGCCCACCTTCGGGTCCACGCCTGCGATGATGGAGAACGAGATCGCCTCGGGAATCAGCGCCAGCGCCACGACCAGACCGGCGAGCGCTTCGCGAGTCAGCAGGCGAGGGGTCTTCAACGCAGTCATCACCGACGGTTCGGCGCGGTACCGGTTCGGGTCTTCGGCACTCTTCGTTGTTGTGGTCACTAATTGCCTTCGATTCAGGGCAGCGGACCGCCACCGAGCAAAACTTCGCCACTAACTGTCTCAGACGAGCCCACTCAACTACCGCGCTCGGTCAACACCAACAGCAGTTCGGCGCGGGCAACCGGGTCGTCCAACTCCTCGCCAAAAATTTCGCGAAGTTGGCGGACGCGATAGCTGACGGTTTGCGGGTGGATGAACAGTTCGCGCGCGACCTCGGGCCGCGACCCCCAATGCAGCAGCCAACTGTGCAGGGTCTCCAGCAGTCGTTCGCGTGAAGCGGCCGGCAAGTGATCAAGCCGACCGAGAAGTCGCTCGGCCAGCACCGCCAGCGCTTCGGCTTCGCCGCGAAGACTCAGCACCGCGAGGTGGTCGTCAACGAACGTAACCTCGTTGGTCGCACCCAAACCGAGCGTGGCGGTCAGTTCGGCCAAGCGAACCCCCTCAGGCACGCGCCGCCAACTCAACGCCGGCCCGACCACCGCCGACCGGCCGTCCAACGCGGCCGTCAACTGGTCGCGCTCGGTGCGCCGGCTTCGCCGAATCAACAAAACGGCATCGTCGGCGCGTTCGATCACCACCCCGTCGCCGCCATAACGAAAACGGGCGTCGCGGGCGTGCGCCAACGGCAACAGCACCGGAACGAGGTCGCCCAAGCCAGTCCAACCGATTTCGGCGGCCGCGTTCAAAACCGTCGCCTCGGCCGCACTGCCGCGCAGCAACAATTCACCCAACAGTCGCCGACGTCGATCGGTTTCGCCGGCCTGCTCACGCAACTGGCGCGCATAGCCGTCGGTCGCGGCCGCGACGAGCGCGTCAACATAGGCGGTCACCGCGTCGGCCAAGTCGAGCAGTTCGCCCGACTCGACCGACCGCACCTGAGTCAAAGCGTCGGCGGCCTCGCGCAACAACCCCCGGCCGGCAGTACGAAGGGCCGCCAGCAGCACTTCGGGGCTGCGCTCGTCGCGGGCTTCGGCCGCACCCAAGGCGGCGAACGTTTCACTCACCACCGTTGGCAATGCGGGCACGTCAGAGCCCACCAAATCAAGGAAGTGTTCCAGCGCCGACCGAACCGCCAAGTGGACGTCGCGTTCGAACTTCGCCTCGCCGGCCCGCGAAAAACCGGGCACCTCGTTGACGGCCAACGCGACCGCCTCGATCGTGCGATCCAGCCGCGAACCGAGGGCCGCAGAAAGGTCGCCCGACAGTCGCCGCCACGGCCGTTCAGGCACTAAAGACACAGACACCGGTCAATTCTGTCACAGCGTGATAAAAAGTGACCCGATTATTCGTCCTCGAAGGCCCAAGACGCGCGCGCCCGTTCGCGAGAGGATAGGAGAGTTACGACCTTTCTCTTTGAGGAGCCAAAAATGGAGTACACCTCCGCCCGTCAACACGTTCTCGACATGTGCAGCACGATGCTCGAGCGCGGCTATCTCAAAGCGACCGAAGGAAACGTGTCCACGCGCATCGCGGGCCGTGAGCTTTACGCCGTGACCCCGAGCAACTACGACTACGACAAGATGCGCCTCGAGGACATCTGCATCGTCGACTTCGACGGCAAGCACGTGCCTGACGAGTACTCCACCGACGGGATCGTGCCGTCGATCGAGTGCGGCATGCACGCCAACATTTACCGCGAACGTCCCGACGTGAACGCGATCGTGCACACCCATCAGCCGTACGCGTCCGCGCTGGCCTACCTGCGCAAAGAGATCCCGCCGTTGACCGACGAGCAGGTGCGCTTCCTCGGCAAGAAGGTCGCGATCATCGACTACGCCCCCTCGGGCACCGGGTTCTTGGCCAAGAACGTCCAAAAGAAGGTCACCTCGGGCGACAACGCCTTCATCATCGCCAACCACGGCATCGTGGCCGTCGGTACCGACCCGGACCGGGCGGTGTTCAACATGGCCCTGCTGGAGAAAGTGTCTATCGCCTACCTGTTGGCGCTGAGCACCGAAAGCGGAAAGGTTTACACGATTCCCGCGCCAATCCGTGAGGTCGCGTTCACGAAACTGCGCAAGGACCAGAAGCGAATCGCCGCGCAGATCACCAAGTCCGTCCCGCCGGTGCGGGTCGAGGTCGAAGAGACCCTGCCCAGCGCCGACGAGGTCGCCGCCAAAATCGCTGACGGCCCGAAGGTGGCCGCAGACGTGCGCACCAGCGAAGTCCCCGGCAGCGAGTCGGCCAAACTCGGCTACGCCATCAGCGAATACCTCGACGTCGACGATACGATGCGCCGACTCAAAGCACTGGTCGACCAGCCGATCCGCGGCCTGCGCCACGACGCCCAACTCGAAGTGCTCGACTGGTTCGAAACCAAATGCACCGCGAGCAAGGAAATCACCGAACGGGCGAAGAAGCGCATCCCCGGCGGCGTGCAACACAACCTCGCCTTCAACTACCCGTTCCCGCTGGCGATCGAAAAGGCCGAAGGCGCGCACCTGGTTGACCGCGACGGCAACACCTACATCGACTTCCTGCAAGCCGGCGGCCCGACGATCCTGGGCAGCAACTACGGCCCGGTCAACGAACAAGTCGCCGAAGTGGTGCGCAAGTCCGGTCCGGTGACTGGCCTGTTCCACGAGTACGAACTGAAGTTGGCCGAGTCGATCAACCGGTACATGCCGCACATCGAGATGTACCGCTCCTTGGGTTCTGGCACCGAGGGCGTGATGGCGGCCGTGCGCGGCGCCCGCGCGTTCACCGGCAAGAAGATGGTGATCAAGGTCGGCGGCGCGTACCACGGTTGGTCCGATTCGATGGTCTACGGACTGCGCGTACCCGGCACGTTCCGGATGAACGCCAAGGGCATCCCGTTCGCGGCCACCGCCAGCACGCGTGAGACGTTCCCGCACGATTTGGGTCAGCTACGCCGCAAACTCATGGAGAACCGTGCGCGAGGCGGAACCGCGGCGGTCATCGTCGAGCCGCTCGGCCCCGAGTCGGGCACCCGCCCGGTGCCGTTCGACTTCAACGCCGGCGTGCGCGCCCTATGCGACGAGTTCGGCGCCATGTTGATCTTTGACGAGGTCGTCACCGGTTTCCGCATCGGCATGGGCGGCGCGGCCGGCTACTTCGGCGTCACCCCCGACCTGACCGTGCTGGGCAAGGCAGTCTCCGGCGGCTACCCGATGGCCGGTGGCGTCGGCGGGCGCGAGGAAGTCATGGCCGCGTTCGGCTCTGGCCTAGACGGCAAGTCCGGCGCGCACATTCAAGTCGGCGGCACCCTGTCGGCGAACCCGCTCTCCAGCGCGGCCGGCCACTTCGCGATCGAGGAAATGGCGCGCACGAACGCCCCCGTCATCGCCGGTCGAGCCGGCGACCGCCTCGCCCGCGGACTGCAGCGACTGATCGACAAGCACGGCCTGCCGTACGTCGCCTACAACCAGGGGTCGATCGTCCACCTCGAGTGCAGCGGCGTGATGCTGCTCGACATGAAGAACCCGCTCAAACTCCTCAAGGAAAACAAGCCGCGCAAGCAGTTGATGGAGCATATGGGTGCGGCTTACGCTTCCCACGGCATCATTTCGCTGGCGGGCTCGCGGCTGTACACCTCGATGGCCGACACTGACGAGGTAATCGACGACGCTTTGACTCGCTTCGATCAGGTCTTCTCGCTGGTCGAAGGAGTTTGAGTAGATGCCGGGTGAAGCGACGCCAACCCCGGCCGAAGGAGGAGTGCCAGTGACGCGCTACGTGCTGGGCGTGGATTTGGGCACCAGCGGACCGAAGGTCGCGCTGGTGACCACCACCGGTGAGGTAGTCGATCACGACACCGAGAAGGTCGGCCTGACGCTGCTGCCCAAGGGTGGCGCCGAACAGGATCCGGACGACTGGTGGGCCGCGATCGTCGCGTCCACTCGCCGCCTCGTCGACCGGAACCCGGCCGCCGCCGAGCAGGTCACCGCGATCTGCATGAGCAGCCAGTGGGGCGGACTCGTGCCGGTGGACGCGGCCGGCAAGCACGTGCACAACGCGCTCATCTGGATGGACGCGCGCGGCGTCGAATACGCCGAAAAACTGACGGGCGGCGGCGTGACCGTGCCGAGCACCGGCTACAACGCCCGCGCCCTGCGCGAATGGATCAAACTCTCTGGCGGAGTCCCGTCACGCAGCGGCAAAGACCCGGTCGGCCAAGCGCAGTTCCTGCGCCACGACTTGCCCGAGGTCTACGCCAAGACCGCCTACCTGTTGGACGTTCCCGAATACCTGACGATGAAGGTGTGCGGGCGAGCAGTCGCCGCCTACGACACGTCCACCTTGCGGTGGGCGACCGACAACCGCGACCCCGGCGCCGTCCGGTGGGATCCGGGTTTGGTGAAGCGGTCAGGCCTGGACCTCGCCAAACTCCCCGAACTGGTTCCGCCAGGTAGTGTCGTTGGCACCCTCCTGCCGGAAGTGGCGGCCGAGTTGGGCCTGTCGACCGACGTGCAAGTGGTGGCCGGCACCGGCGACACGACTTCGGCCGCGGTGGGCGCTGGCGCGGTCGAGGACTACGCCGGTCACCTCTACATCGGCACATCGGCCTGGCTGACCGCCCACGTTCCCTACAAGCGCACCGACGTCCTGCACGGCGTCGCGTCGCTGCCGGCCGTCGTGCCCAACCGCTACTGGATCGCCACGGTTCAAGAAGTGGCCGGAAAAGCGATCGAGTGGCTGATCGACAACGTCGTCTACGCCCAGGACGGAATGCTGGAGGATCGGCCGCGACCGGACGACGCCCTGGAGCGACTCAACGCGCTTGCGGCAAGTGCCCCGGCGGGGGCAAACGGCGTGCTGTTCACGCCGTGGCTCAACGGCGAACGCACCCCGATCGACGACCCGTTCGTTCGCGGCGGCTGGCACCACGTCTCGCTCAGCACGACGCGCGCCGACCTTGCGCGCGCAGTGTTTGAAGGCATCGCGCTGAACGCGCGGTGGATGAAAGAGACCGTCGAACGATTCACCCGAAAGGAACGCCCCAACGGGTTCAGCGAACTGACCTTCGTTGGCGGCGGGGCCCGTTCGGCGTTGTGGTGCCAAACTTTGGCCGATGTCCTCGGTTGCGACATCAAACAGGCGAAGGACCCGGTGCTGGCGAACGCTCGCGGGGCCGCGCTGATCGCCTCGGTCGGTGCCGGTGAAATCTCTTGGAGCGACGTAAGTTCTCGGGTCGAGATCGATGCGGTCTACCGGCCGAACCCGGCCCAGACGGCACTTCACGATCGCCAGTTCCGAAAGTTCACCGCGCTGTATCGGCGGACCAAGAAACTCTCCAAAGGCGAGTAGATCGCCTGGGCGCAACGTCTCGACCGACCCCAACAAACGACAAACGCGCAGGCCCAAGAAAATCTTGGGCCTGCGCGTCAGGAAATGACGTCAGTTGCCTTTCGGCGGGGTCGGGCGACCGGCCGGGCGGTGGCCGCGCCGATTCTTCTTCGGGCCTGCGGGCGTGATTTCCGAAGCGAAGTCGGCGGCGGTCAACACTTCGGCCTCGTCCTCAGCCTCGACAGCACCAGCCTCGGCAACGGCTTCGGCCGCTTCTGCTGCTTCGGCTTCGGCGAACTCAGAAACTAGCGGAGGCTCGGCCACGGCAAGCATCTCTTCGACCGGTGCTGCCTCAGCGACCAAGTCTTCGACGGGTGCTGCTTCGACGGGTGCCTCCTCAGCCGGTGCGGCCTCGATGACGACCTCAGCTACCTCTTCGACAACAGTCTCAACCGGCGCCTCAGCGACCGGCTCTGGGTTCAACGGTACGACCACGGCTTCAGGAGCGGCTTGGGTAGCAGCCGGTTGAACCGGCTCGGGACGCCACGGTTGCGGTGCGGGCTGGGTGGGCACAGCCTGGCCCGAGTTTTGCTTGGCGCGCACGAATACACCAACACCGATAGCTGCGACGACGAGCAACAAAAACTTCTTCACGCGAAATCAACTCCTGATTGTCAGACTGTGTGTCCCATTCTTACCCCCCGGTAGTCAAACGTCAGCCCGCAGGCGAGATTGCCCACAAAATAGTTCCAAAAATCGCGAATTTAGTCGGGGACGCCTCAGGCAACAGCCGGTACTGCGACAACAGCACTCGCGGCATGTGTCAGGCAGTAGTGACTCACCGAGCCGAACAACACCCGGCTGATTCCAGTGTGAACCTGCGTGCCGACCACCAGCAGATCAGCGTCACGCGAAGCCTCCACGAGCACCGGACCCGGCGCGCCCTGAACGACCTCTACGGCTCGCGGATTGCCAGCAGCGTCGACCGAGCCGATCGTCTCTTCTAGAAGAGTCGCTGCGCTCGTGCGGGCGTCGTCCTCGTAGATCTTCCACGGGACTTCGGTGGCGGCCATCGCGATCGACATATCGATCTGCCAAACATGGAAGATTTTCAGTTCGGCGCCGCGCAACTCAGCTTCGGCCGCGGCCCAAGCCAACGCCGCTCGGCCAGCTGGTGAATCGTCGAGTCCGACAACGATGCGGTTTGTGCTCATTGGTTTCTCCTTGTAGTTCCTCACAGCAACTTCACCAAAAGGTTGAAGCCGGCGCAGCCTCCCTCCTCCAGACTACAAAACGATCAAGGTCACTTGTTGAGCCGAAATCTCTGGGGGCAAGAAGGCACCAGCGAACGCGGTTGGGCTTGACAGAAGCAGCCGCTGACAAGGGGGCGATTGCAGTAGAAACCGGGGCGATAACCTAGGGGTATGAGCCACGACCAGCACCTCGCCGAGTTCGACCCCGAGATTGCCTCGCTACTTGATGCCGAGCTGGTCCGCCAGCAGACCACCCTCGAGATGATCGCCTCGGAGAATTTCGCTCCGGTGGCCGCCCTTGAAGCCCAGGGCAGCGTGTTGACGAACAAGTACGCCGAGGGTTATCCGGGCAAGCGATACTACGGCGGCTGCGAGTTCGTCGATCAGGTTGAGCAGTTGGCCATCGACCGGCTCAAGCTGCTTTTCGCCGCCGAATACGTCAACGTCCAGCCGCACTCGGGCGCGACCGCCAACGCTGCGGCGCTGCACGCGATCGCGACCGCCGGCGACACCATTTTGGGTCTGGATCTGGCCAACGGGGGCCACCTCACCCACGGCATGAAACTCAACTTCTCCGGCCGGCTCTACAACCCGATCGCCTACCACGTCGTCCCCGAGACCGGCCTGGTCAACATGGACGAGGTTCGCGCGCTCGCGATTGAGCACCAACCGAAGGTCATCATCGCCGGCTGGTCTGCCTACCCGCGTCAACTCGACTTCGCCGCGTTCCGCGCGATCGCCGATGAGGTCGGCGCGAAACTCTGGGTAGACATGGCCCACTTCGCCGGTCTCGTCGCTGCGGGCCTGCACCCGAACCCGCTGCCGTATGCCCACATCGTCACTACCACCACGCATAAGACGCTTGGCGGTCCGCGCGGTGGCGCAATCCTCACCAACGACGAAGAGGTGGCCAAGAAGGTTCGCTCGGCCGTGTTCCCCGGCCAGCAGGGCGGACCGCTCGAGCACGTTATTGCTGCGAAGGCCGTGGCGTTCAAGATGGCGCTCGAGCCAGAGTTCGCCGAGCGCCAGCAGCGCACGATCGAGGGCGCCAAAATCCTCGCCGACCGCCTACTGGCCGATGACGCGAAGGCCGCCGGCATTCAGGTGCTCAGCGGTGGAACTGACGTTCACCTCGTACTGGTGGACCTGCGCAACTCCGAACTAGACGGCCAGCAGGCCGAAGATCGTCTGCACGACGTCGGCATCACCGTCAACCGCAACGCGGTTCCGAACGACCCGCGCCCGCCGATGGTCACCTCCGGGCTGCGAGTGGGTACGCCCGCCCTGGCGACCCGTGGCTTCGGCGCCAAGGAGTTCACCGAAGTTGCCGAGATCATCGCTGCGGCGCTGCAACCTGGCGAGGTGGACATCGCCGGTCTTCGTCGTCGCGCAGTGGCCTTGGCTGAGCAGTTCCCGCTTTACCCCGATCTCAAGCCGTTCACCTCGTGACTGATCGGCCGAAACTTCGGGACTGGTTCAGTCCCCGGTTACTCGGCCTGCACGTTTTCGCGCTAGTCGCGATTGGCTTCTGCCTGTTTATGGCTACCTGGCAGTTGGGCGTTTACGACCAGCACCAAGTGGCCGAAGCGCCAAAGGAACCCGATAAAGCCGCGGTCGCGATCGAAAAAGTTTGGGGTCCAGGTGAGGTCTTCACCACCGACCACGATCAACTGCGCGTGAGCGTGACCGGCCAGTTCCGTCCGGCCGATGAACAGTTCTGGGTAACTAACGAAAAGGCCGACGGCACCGAGGGCGTGTGGCTCGTTGCCCCGGTCACCGTTGAGGGGGCCGAACTTATGGTGGTTCGCGGTTGGCTTGCTGAACCGGTGTCACCAATGCCGAGCGTGCCACAAGGTGAAACCACCTTCGATGCAGTTTTGCAGCCCGGCGCCGAACCAGGTGCCGGCTGGGATGAGGAAACCCGCACGATCGGCTCGCTTCGGATCCCGACCCTGCTCAATGAACTTGGTTACGACCAGTTGTGGTCTGGTTACGCCATCACTACCGATAAGCAGATCGCCGCGCCGGCGGAACTGGCTGAAGTTCCCGAAAATGAGGTGTCTTGGACTACTGGCGGGCGAAACCTTGGCTACGGTCTGCAATGGTGGGTTTTCGCCGGGTTCGCGGCCTTCATGTGGTGGCGGATAGCCCGCGAAATGGTCTTTGGGGACGATCGCTAACCTGAAGGACGTGAACGACCGACTTTTGCGGGCATATCAGGTGATGGCGACGATCGTTGGCCTCAACCTTCTAATCGTGATGGCAGGCTTTATCGGCAAGATCGCCACCGACGAATTCTCTTGGTGGAACCGTCACCAAGACATCTTTATGGTCATCGACCAACTCCACGGATTCTTGTTCATGGTGTTGATCGTGCTCATCGCCCGCCTTGGTCTACGCCAAAAGTGGTCGTGGGGGTTCATGCTCAGCGTGATCGTTCTCGCCTGTGTGCCGCTCGTTTCGTTCTGGTCCGAACGGCGCACCACGCATCGAGTTCACGCAGACCAAGCTGCCGCGCAGCCGGTTGGCTAACGCCCGTTGAACTGAGCATTCCCGGGACCGTTTGTTAGGAACGACTCCATCCCGTGTTGCAAGTCTTCGGTGTGAAATAGGCTCGCCGCGATCGAGGTTGTTTCTGCCAGTGAGGCGGCCAAACCGTCGTCTTCGAGCAATCTCAACAACTCTTTTGCCGCCCCGAACGCTTTGGTCGGTCCGGCAGCCAAATCTGCTGCGAACTCGGCAACACCTTCGGCCAGCGACTCCGGTGAGAAAATCCGATTGACCACATTCCAGCGTTCGAGAGTCGCAGCGTCGTAGAGCGCCCCGCTGAACACGAACTCTTTCGCCCGGGCGAGGCCGGCACGCTCGGCTAACCGTTGAGTCCCACCCATTGTTGGGGTTAGGCCGATCACTCGCTCAACCAGTCCAAAGCGTGCGTTTTGCGAGGCAAAAAGCAGATCGCAGGCCAGTGCAACCTCCAGCGCCCAGGTAAGAGTTAGCCCATGTGCGACAAAAATTGTCGGCATCTCCAAGTTGGCGAACCGGTTCGGCAGCTCCAGCATGCGGTCGTAGAGCGCTTTGGTCGCTGCCTCGGACTTTTGGGCATAAAACTGCGCAACATCAACGCCGCCGGAAACGATCTTTCCGTCGGCGTTCACAACTAAAACGCGAGGCTGATTCGCTTCGATCGAGTCCAACGCAGCATCGAACTCATCGTGCAGAGCTAAGGAGTAGAGGTTGACCTGCCCGGCAGAGAAGGTGAGGGTCGCAACGCCTGCCGCAAACTGCAGGTCAACACTCATCAGTTACTAGTCGGGTCGTACGAACCGCCCTTGTTTGCGGTGACCTTTCGGTACACGAAAACTCCGGCGACGGCCGCTGCGACAAGAATCACTATTTTCAACATGCCCATACGGTAACGCGACTTGGTTGGCGCGTCATGTAAAGATTGGGAAAACCTTTGAAAGGACCTTGAAGTGGCCACCACGGCGACCTTGCATACCAATCGCGGCGACATCGTTATTGAACTGTTCGAACACCAAGCACCTAAGACGGTGGCGAACTTCGTCGGATTGGCTGAGGGCACCAAGGAGTGGGTCGACCCCGCTACCGGCAAGGTCTCGACCGACCCGTTCTACAACGGGTTGACCTTTCATCGGATTATTTCGAACTTCATGATCCAAGGCGGCGACCCGCTCGGTGACGGCCGCGGCGGTCCCGGGTTCGAATTTGACGACGAGTTCCACCCAGAACTCAAGTTCGATCGCCCCTATTTGCTCGCAATGGCCAACGCTGGCCTGAAACCGGACGGCAGCGGCACGAACGGATCCCAGTTCTTCATCACCGTGGTGCCCACGGATTGGCTCAACCGCAAGCACTCGATCTTTGGTGAAGTGGTTTCACCCGACAGTCGCGCCGTTATCGACGCGATCGTTACGACTGCCACCGACCGCTTCGATCGCCCGGCCGAGCCGGTAGTGATCGAGTCGGTAACCATTCAGAAGTGAGCAACGCGGCCGGGCCGCAGGTCTGTTACCTGCACCCGGACCGGCCTGCTTTTATTCAGTGTCAGCGCTGTCACCGGTACATCTGTCCACAAGACATGAATGAAGCCAGTGTCGGCTTCCAGTGCGGCAACTGCGTAGCCGAAGGTCAAGCGGCAGTTCGCCAGCCCCGAACTATCGCCGGTGGCGCCATCTCCACGAACGTTGGTGCGATCACGATGGCGATCATTGCCATCAACGTTGCGGCCCAACTAGTTGTCATGTTCCAAGGTGGCCCCGGCCAAAGCGGCCTGTTCGAGTGGGGCGCGATGTGGGGGTGGGGTGTCGCCCAAGGTGATTGGTGGCGACTGCTGACGGCGGCGTTCCTGCACGGCAGCCTGATGCATATCGCGTTCAACATGTACGCGCTCTATCTTTTTGGCCCGCAGGCCGAACATGTCCTCGGGCGCTGGCGGTTTATCGCGTCTTATGTGACGGTCGCGGTCGGCTCCTCGGTCGTGGTCTACCTGTTCGAGGATCCCCAAGTCGCCACAGTCGGTGCCTCCGGCGCAGTGTTTGGCTTGTTCGGACTCTCACTGATTTACCTGCTTCGTACCAAGCAGTCACTAAACGCGATGTTGATTCTGTTGGTGATCAACGGCGTGATCAGCCTGCAAAGCGGAATTAGTTGGCAGGGCCACCTTGGTGGTTTTCTTACCGGTTTGGTTCTTGGCGTGGCGTTTGGGTACGCACCGAAAGAACGCCGAACACTCATCCACATCGGCACATTCGTCGCGTTGTGGGTGTTGTTCGCCGCGGCAATCCTTTGGCGAACTGACGTATTGATTGGCACTCTTGTGCCGGGGATGGCCTAAATAACAACCATGTAGTTATCCACACCTGTGTACACAGGTGTGGATAATGACAACGGTGTAATTCACTCCCACTTCATTGCGAAGCCGAACGCGGCCAAGATGAATCCCATCCCAATAGCCAGGTTCCATGGCCCCAAATCAGTGAAGAACGGGATTGTGTGGTCGGTATTTACCAGCGTGTAGAACGTAACGATCCACAACAAGCCGATGACGGCACACGCCACCATGGCCGGTGCGGCCCAACGGTTGCCGATGCGTACCGGCTTAGGTCCGTTGTCCTCGACTGAATTTCGTTTGAACTTGTTGAACACGATGGTCTCCCGCTCAAGTGGCCTCAGGTGAGGCCACGATGTGACGTACTCCGCTAGCGTAGTCGGCGTAACTTATTCGGACAGGTAGGAGGTGACGGTAATGACAGAGCAGGATTCCACCTCGCGTAAATGGAGTCTGCTTGCCGTCGGCGTCTCTTGCTTCTGTGGGGTTGCTTTTGTTGCCGCTGCTGTCACTTCCAACGGATCCGATTTGAGGCCGGCCGGAGGCAATATCGAATCAGTGCTGGCCGGACGCACCAAAGAGGTCGAAAGCAAGCGACAGTTATCGGTGACGCTCCAAACCGAAATAGACAAGTTGTCGAAGCGTGTCGATGACGCTGCCCTGAAAGCGCAAGTCGCTCGAGCCAAAGAAGCGGCCGGCCCAGCCGGAATGACCGCGGTCCGGGGTCCCGGAATACGAGTCACCCTCGACGACGCGCCAAGTTCAGTCAACGTGCCTGGGCTTGATCCGAATCTGTTGGTTGTTCACCAGCAGGATTTGCAGGCATTCGTGAACGCTCTTTGGGCCGGCGGCGCGGAGGCAGTGACCCTGCAAGGCCAACGTCTGACCACCATCGTCGGGATCAAATGCGTTGGAAATACCGTCGTGCTCGACGGTGTTCCCTACGCTCCGCCATATGTGATCGAAGCGATCGGCAACCAATCGATGATGGCCTCGGCTTTGGTCGAGTCACCAGAGGTTCAGATCTATACCGATTACGCGAATCGTTACGGGCTCGGCCTAGAACAGGAGAACCGAAGGTCGATCAAGGCACCGGCGAGCAGCGGCACTATCTCGTTGAACCATGCACGACCGTTCTCTGGCTGAGGCCGAAGCGCTCGAGCACCTAGGTGACCTGAGCTAGTCCCCAAACCCATCTGTTGGAGCGGTAGTTGGGTTCGCAGGTGTCGAGACGGTAATCGTTACGCTCGTTCCCGGGCTCACCATTGACCCGCCGGGCCTGCTCTGCGCAGTAACCTGGCCGGCTGGAGCAGTGCCAGCCGGGTCGTTGGAAACTGAAACCTTCAAGCCGGCGTCTGTCAGTGCTTTCGTGGCCGCGTCAGAAGTCATCCCGACTACGTTTGGAACCTCAACCTGGCCCTTTGAAACAATTAGGGTCACGGTCGAACCTCGTGCGACCGAAGCTCCTGGTAGTGGGTTGCTGTTGAGCACCCGATCTTTTGGTTCGCTGCTGTCGCGGTCTTCGCGCTTGACCTTAAGGCCGAACCTGTCGCCTTCGAGCAGGTTTTTCGCTTCGTCAAAGTCGAAACCGGTCAGGTCTGGAATCTGAACCTCCGCAGGGCCAGAACTGACGATCAGATCGACGGTCGTGCCCTCGTCGACGGTCGTGCCGATCGGCGGATCGGTCTCAATTACTTGGCCTTTGGGGATATCTGCGTTTGCCTGCTCAGTCGTATCGCCGACGACCAACTTCTTGGACTCGAGTCGGTTAGTGGCTGTTGGCACGTCCAACCCAGTTACCTGCGGAATGTCGACCTGCGGAGTTTTCACGTCCGGGTCGCCTTGATTGAGTAGCAGCGCGACTCCAACGGCGGCAGCCACCGCTAGCAATACCAAGGCAAGCGCCCACCATTTACCTGAACCAGACCCCTCCTCCTCATCAGCTGGAGGTGGAAGAACTGGGTCGGCAATCGTCGGGTTCAGCGCCGTAGCGCCAGGGACAGCGGCGACGGCTTGCGTCGGCAAGTCGACCGAGCCCCCAGCAATTACAAGTTCAATGTCTTTGCGCATGTCCCCGGCGCTGGAATACCGGTCGTCGACTCGCTTTGAAAGTGCTTTGGCCACAACGTTGTCGACGGCCAGCGAGACCTCCGGATTCAGCTGCGACGGCGGCCGAGCCTCTTCGCGGACATGCTGATACGCGACCGAAACCGGACTGTCGCCAACGAACGGCGGCCGCCCGGTGAGCAGTTCATAGAGCACACAGCCAGTGGAGTAGATGTCACTGCGCGCGTCGACAGTCTCGCCGCGAGCCTGCTCGGGCGACAAATACTGCGCAGTACCGATAACTGCTGCGGTTTGAGTCATGGCGCTGGAAGTGTCGGCAATCGCGCGAGCGATTCCGAAATCCATCACCTTGACCTTGCCCTCCGGCGTGAGCATCACGTTCGCGGGCTTGATGTCGCGGTGAATGATGCCAGCGCGGTGGCTGTAATCGAGCGCACTGAGGATATCTGCGGTGATCGACAGTGCCCGCTCGGGCAAAATTTTGCGGCCGTCACGCAGCACGTCGCGAAGAGTGCGACCCTCTACCAACTCCATCACGATGTAGGGGACGTGGCCGCCGTTTTTGTCCGTCGTCTCGCCGGTGTCATAAACGGCAACGATCGACGGATGGTTCAGCGATGCGGCCGACTGCGCCTCCCGGCGGAACCGCTCTTGGAACGTCTCATCTGCGGCAAGGTCAGGGCGCAGCATCTTGATTGCGACCGCTCGACCCAAGCGGGTATCGCGTCCGGCACGGACGTCAGCCATCCCGCCGCGGCCGATCATCTCGCCCACTTCGTAACGCCCGCCAAGGGGGCTCATGCTGGTGTCGATCTCGGTCATAGTGTCCAGTCTCCCAAAGGGTGAATAAAAATCATCGGAGGACGGCCTCCATTACTGAACGGGCAATTGGCCCGCCCAGTCGGCCGCCGGCAATGTCTGAGGTGTTCGCAGCCGATTCGACCAGTACCGCGACGGCAACTTGTGGGTCTATGGCTGGAGCGAAGCCGATGTACCAGGCGTACGGCGGTCGATCGGGCGAAGACTCGGCAGTGCCAGTCTTGCCGCCGACCTTCACTCCGGGGATTGCCGCCGGTCGGCCAGTCCCGTTCGTGACCACCGAAACCATTAGGTCGTTTAGTTCACGGGCGTCTGCCACCGACATGGCACGCTCGACTTCCTCGGGCTCATGCTGTTCGAGCACCGAAAGATTTGGTGCTCGCACGGTCCGAACGAGGTGAGGCTTCATTAGTACGCCATCGTTGGCTACGGTGGCGGCAACCATTGCCATCTGAAGTGGGGTCGCGGCCACCTCGAACTGGCCGATACCGGTTTGAGCCAACTGCGGCGGTTCCAATTGCGCGGCTGGGTCAGAATTCACTCGGCTGGCGTTGGAAGGCAGATCACTCATCGGCCGCGCCCCGAAACCGAACTTCTCGGCCTGGTCGAAAAGTTTTTCTTGGCCCACCTCGCCGGCGATCCAGCCGAATGAAACGTTGCAGGAGACGGCCATGGCGCGTTCAAGGCTGATGGGATTGCCGCCGCAGTTGCCACCGCCCTGATTAGTCAATTTGTAGGAGATGCCGGGGAAACTCAAGGTTGCGCCGCCGCGAACCTTCGAGTCGGCGTCAAGGCCCAAGTCCTCAATGCCGGCGGCTGCCGTGACCGGCTTGAAGGTAGACCCGGGCGGAAGTGTCAACAGTGTCGCCCGATTCAACATTGGCTGAGTCGGGTCGGCGGTTAGGTTCTGCCATGCCTCGGTGACTGCAGTTAGGTCGTGACTGGCCAGTTCGTTCGGGTCGTACGTTGGCTGATTGACCATCGCCAAGATCTCGCCAGTCTGGGGGTTCAACGCCACCACTGACCCGCGAGTCTTGGAGCCGAGGTCACGCAGTCCGTCGTATGCCGCCTGCTGCGCGGCATGGTTGAGCGTTAACTCGATGCTGCCGCCCTGGGGTTGATTGTTGGTGACTAGGTCGACGATCCGGTTTACAAAAAGCCTGTTGTCGCTGCCCGAAAGTACGCTGTTGTAAGTCTGTTCGATGCCTGCTCGGCCATAAATGTAAGAGAAGTAACCAGTAACCGACGCGAATAGTTTTGGCTCGTTGTACTTGCGTTGGAACTGCCACTTCGAATCAATCGGAACCGATTCGGCGATCCGCTTGCCTTCCACGATGATCGCGCCGCGCTCGCGGCTGAACTCTTCATCGATGACTCTGCGGTTGCCGGGCTTTGCATTGAGTTCGTCCGCTTCGATGAATTGGACATAGTTGACGTTCAGCAACAGCGCCGCGAACAGCACTAGGCAGAACACTGCCATCGCTCGAATCGGCTTGTTCACGACAGTTTCACCACCTGGGTGTCCTCGTCGCGAGACATCGCCGAGATTTCGGGAGCGGGGCGACGAGTTTGATCACTGATTCGCAGCAGGATCGCGATGATCACCCAGTTCATGATGATTGACGAGCCGCCGGCGGCCAAGAATGGTGAGGTCAGACCGGTCAGCGGAATCAGCCCGGTGACGCCGCCGGCCACAACAAATACCTGTAGGGCGAACGAAAGGCTCAGGCCGACTGCCAAGAGTTTGCCGAAGGCGTCTCGGCAGGTGAGCGCGATTCGTAGGCCACGTTCAACCACCAGGCCGTAAATGACCAAGATCGCCATCAAACCAGCGAGGCCTAACTCTTCGCCCAGGGAGGACAAGATGAAGTCACTGAACCCGAACGGCGTGCTTTCGGGGCTGCCTAGCCCCCACCCGCGACCCAGCAGACCACCATGTCCCAAACCGTAGAGGGCGTTGATCAGTTGGTAGTTCTTATCGGGGTCAGCCCACGGGTCAGCCCACGCGCTGAAGCGGTCTTGGACGTGGCCAAACGCCAGGTAACCCAAATATGTTCCGAGTGCGAAGAGGATCCCGCCAACGACCAGCCAGCCGGGTCGTTCGGTTGCGACATAAAGCATTACGACGAAAATGCCGAAGAACAACAGTGACGACCCGAGGTCGCGCTGCAGTACCAAAATGCCGACGCTGATGAGCCAGGCAACCAAGATCGGGCCGAGGTCGCGGCCGCGAGGCAGGTCGATCCCAAGTACTCGCCGCCCGGCTAGGGCCAACGCGTCACGTTTGACCACTAGGTAGCCGGCGAAGAAGATCACTAGGGCGATCTTTGCTGCCTCGCCGGGCTGGAAACTGAACGGGCCAACCTGGATCCAGATCGCCGCGCCACGTTTTGCACTTCCAATGATCGGCAGCATCGGCAGCACCAATAGGACAATGGCGAACAGGCCAAATGAGTAGGTGTAGTCCTGTAGCCGGCGATGGTCACGGATGATGATCAGGACCGCAATAAAAAGCAGAATCCCTAAGATCGTCCAACGCAGTTGGCCTTGGGCGAACGGCCCGTAGGGCGAGTTTCCGGCCTCGAGTCCAAGGTCGATCCGGTAGATCATGGTCAAGCCGATGCCGTTCAGGCAGACGACGAGCGGCAACAAGATCGGGTCGGCGTAGCCAGCAAACTTGCGAACCGCCAGATGGGCGGCCAACGCAACGAGCGCGTAAACAAAGCCGACGGTGTAGATCCCGGGCGGGACGGTTCCGTCGATGCCAAGGCCGACCGCCGCATACGAGCCGACGCCGATCAGGACTGCCAGCAGCAACAAGCCCAGTTCGGCACCACGCCGCTTGCGCGGCACCCAGGTCGTCCCCGGGGTTGAGTCACTCATGGTGTCTCAACAGTCGTGGGTTTCGTTGTCGGCTTGGTATTTAGCGAGGCTTGCGGGGTGGGCGTCGGAGTCGGGTCGGTCACTTGGACGCTGAGGTTACTGACAATTCGCCTGGCCTCGGCTTTGTTTGCCGCGGAGATGCCGGCCTCAATCCGTTGGCTCTGGTAGTCGGGCAGGCTTTCGAGTTTGATGTCGGTGACTTCTTCGACTTGGGACAGGGCCAAAACCGGGACATTAACATCGACACCGCGAAAAATCACCACTTGTCCGTTGTCGGCGGCCACGTAGTACTGCCGCTGCGACCAGTCGTAAGCGTAGGCGCCGATCCCGAAAATCAGGCCAACTGCAATGACGGTCGACACCAACCACCAGATCCAATGGCGGCGCTTGGTGGGACGCGGAGCATAGCGAAGTTCCTCGGGGTCTTGGCTTTCGGCAAAACCTTCCGGGTTGGTTGAGTCACTTGGCGGCGAGGCGGTGATCGTGCCGGTTCGGTCTTGAGGTGAGGAAGTTGCCGCACCAACTAGTTGGATACGACCGTCCGCGCTCGATCCGGTGTCTTCGGTGGCGGTGGTTTGGTCGACGAACTCGGCCAATACGACGGTCACGTTGTCGCTGCCACCGGCTTCGAGCGCCAGTCGCACAAGTTCGGTGGCGGCAAAATCGATGGTCTCTGCTCGCAGGGCTTGCTCGATCGCATCGTCATGGACCATGTCGCTAAGTCCGTCACTGCAAAGCAGATAACGATCACCGGCGGCGGGCTGAATCCAACTGAACTCCGGTTCGAAGTCATCGCGACCGAGGATGGCGCGCAATAGCAGTGAACGGTGCGGGTGAACGCGCGCTTCGTCGGCGGTGATGCGACCTTCGTCGACCAAGCTTTGGACGAACGTGTGGTCGGTGCTCAGTTGGGTGAGGCGGCCTTCGCGGAACCGGTAGGCGCGCGAGTCACCGATGTGGGCGAAAGCGAGTTTGGTGCCGTCCCACAGCAAGGCGTCCAACGTGGTGCCCATGCCTTCGACGGCCGGGTCGGCGTCGATCAACTCGGCGAGTCGATGGTTTGCGGCAAAGACGACCTTTTCTAGGGCCGTCAAGGCATCACCATCGGTCGACGGGTCCAGGTCGCGGTCGACTTTTCGGATTTCTGCCAGAGTCGCCGAGGATGCTAGATCGCCGGCGGCCGCCCCGCCCATGCCGTCGGCAATAACCAATAGGCGACCGCTGGCATAGCCTGAGTCTTGGTTGTTTTGGCGGCGCAGGCCGACATCGGTCAACGCCGCATAGCTGAAGGTGAGCGTTGCCATCTACTTACGCAGTTCCACGATCGTTTTGCCCAACCGCACTGAGGTGCCGATCTGGACGGGCAAGGGGGAGGTGACCCGCTGCTTTCCGATGAAAGTGCCGTTCGTGGAGCCGAGGTCTTCAACGAACCACTGTTGTCCGTTCGTGGCGAAGCGCGCGTGCCGAGTTGAGACGTAGTCGTCGTCGAGGCGAATTGCCGCGTCGGTGCCACGGCCCAGCAGTATCGGTTCGGTGCCGACTGGGACGCTCTGGCCGGCGTTCGGCCCATCAACGATGACCAGTTTCGACGGAGCGCCGCGTACCTTTTTGGTTCGCTTTTCTTTGGTTGACTTGGCGGCCTTCTGGCCTTTGGCCGGTTTTGGCGTGGCGACTTTGGTGCCGAAGATGTCGGTCCGGATCACCGACACTGCAGAAAGGACGAACAGCCACAGGACGGCTAAAAAGCCGAGCTTGATCAGGGTCAGCGTCAGTTCACTCACGCATTCTCCTGACTTAGGTGGACAGTGATTGTCGTGTTGCCCAAGCGGACTTGGGAGCCATCTTGGAGCGTTGCGGACTTAACGTTGCGGCCGTCGACGATGACGCCGTTGGTGGAGCCTAAGTCCCGCACTTCGACGCCGCCACCGAGGAAAACAATTTCGGCGTGGTTGCGGCTAATGCCAGGGTCGTCGATTTTCAGGTCGGCGGTCGAGCCGCGACCAATGGTCAAGCCTGGTGGGTTGACTGGGTGGCGCAGGCCGCCGATGTCGAGCACGACTTTGGCTCGCCGCACGGCCGTTTCGCTGATCGGCTCGCCGCGAACTGGGGTAACCGAAGCGTTTGAGGAACTGACGACCGTGAATCGGCCGGTGCGAAGTTCTTCATCGAGCGCGAACTCGATGTGGATCGGTCCGGCAGCGGTGTAGCGCTGTTCGGTGATGTGGTCGTTGACTAGCGCGGACAACTCAGTGGCGAGGGTGGCGCCATAGGGTGCGAGGCGTTCGTGGTCCGCGGGCGAGAGTTCGATGGTGAAGTCGTTTGGCACAAGGGTTCGTTCGCGACTGAGCACCGAAGCGTTCGCGTCGATCTCGCGCTGCAGAGCGGCAGCAATCTCGACGGGTTGAACGGCGCTTCGGAACGCTCGGGCGAACGCACCGGTCACGGCGCCCTCGAGCCGCTTCTCAAATCGCTGCAGCACTCCAGCCATAGGGCTCACCTCCTTGGGCACACAAACGTGATCGACGACGGTCGTCTCCATTGATCGTATCGGCCACGACCCGCATTGCCTTGCTCTGGACGCGTGGTGTTTCGCAAAGAGGTCACAGATTTAGCAGTATTGGTTGCTGTTAGACTTTCTCGTCGGCCCGATTTTCGGGCCACTGCGCGAGTGGCGGAATGGTAGACGCGCTGGCTTCAGGTGCCAGTGTCCGCAAGGGCGTGGGGGTTCAAATCCCCCCTCGCGCACGCGAATGAAATGGCCCCTGACCTGGGATTTTATCTCTCGGGTTGGGGGTCTTTCGCGTCGGAAGTGCTAGAAAAAGTGCTAAGCCTTGCCCAGATGGGCGGCGAAGCGGGTCACGGCCGACCTCTGCATGGTCGGGGTGACGTGGGAGTAGATATTCATCGTCGTCGTGATCGTTGAGTGACCCAACCGCTCCTGAACGACCTTGGGATGCTCGCCGAGTTCGAGCAGCAGGGTCGCGTGCGTGTGACGCAGCCCCTTGATCGTGACCCGGTGCATGGTGTCGTACTTCTTGGTGAGCCAGTTCATGCGGCGATCCCAACGGCTGGTCATCGCGTCGGGTGAGCGCAGCTTCCCGTCGTCGTCACCGAAGATGTAGGCGTCGGCCTTGGCGAGCGTGAACGAGAGTTCCGCGCGGGCTACCTTGTAGGAGGCGAGCACTTTCAGGGTGTCCTCGTCCACGTCAATCACGCGCGCGTTGCCGGTCTTCGGAGGCTTGGTCTTCGTCCAGTCGTCGGTATCGACCGCGCGGCGGATGCTGACCGTCATCCGCTTGGTGTTGAGGTCGCTCCACTTCAAGGCGAGAGCTTCGCTGCGGCGCATCCCCGTGTAGGCGATGAGCCGCCACAGCGGGAACAGCTCGTCTTCCAGTTCGTCGCGGTTCCAGGTGAGGAAGGTCTGCAACTGCTCGGCCGTCCAGGTGACGATTTCGGGTTTCTGCGCTCGCACCTCGCTCGTGGTCGGGGGCTTGACGGTGCGCTTCTTCTTCGTCGGGTTCATGGTCAGGTGCCCGTCGTCTATCGCTGCGTCGAGGACCGCGCCGAGCACGACATGCACCTTGTGAACGCTGTTGGCCGAGAGCGGTTTGCCCTTGCCGTAGGTGTCCTTGCGGCCCGACTTCTCCAAGTCGCGGTAGTGGCGGGCGATCCTGGTGGCGGTGAGCTTGTCGAGCCGGATCGTGCCGAGCTGCGGGCGGATGTGGTTGCGGATGATCTTCTTGTACCCCTTGATCGTGGATGCCGCGAGCTTCAACCCCGCCGCCCACTCGTCCGCGTAGACGCCGAGGGTGGGTACCTTGTTGCCGAACTTCTCGTTTTGCTTGCGCTGCTTCAAGGCCTCTTGCAAGGCGTCGTTGGCCTCGTCGGTGCTGGTGAAGCCGGAGCGGGTGAGGCGGCGCGATCCCATCTCGGGGTACTCGGGGTCTTTCAGGACGTAGATTTGGAATCGCCATCGCTTCCCCTTGTCGGTGTCGTAGGCCTGGATCGAGCCGGGCTGACGGGAGCGTGAACGTCGCTGCTGCTTCTCACCTCCACCGCTGTGCTCGGCGGGTGGCTGCTTGGTGGTCATGACAGGGTGCTCCTTGCCGTAGTCTGTCCGGGCTGGTGGGTGTCGGTGTAGTCCTTGGCGTTGAACACGCGCCCGGTCGGGTCGATCTGCACGCCCCGCTCGCGGATCGCCTGCTCGCGCGCTCTGGCGGTCTGTAGTCGCTCGGTATAGGCGGCGATGGTCTTGGGGTTCGCTCGCGGCTTCTCGGGGTCGTCCGGGTCGGGGGCGGTCATGCCCGCGAGCGTGGTTTCGAGGTAGTGGATGCGGTCGGTGCAGATGACCCATTCCTGCTGCCAGTAGTTGAACAGCCCCTCATCGGTGAGCACGAGTTCGCCGCGCATCCATCTGTCGATCTCTTCCGGTTCGTACCCCTCTGGTACGCCTGTGAGGGTCGTCTGCTCGTCCGGTGGGGTCAGGAGCGCGGCGGGGGTGGTGCGCAGCAGGTAGGCGATCACGGTCAGGTCGTCCACGTCCACGCGGCGATCCCCGGCCTCCAACTTGCTGATGCCCGAGGTGGAGAGCTTGCGGCCTGCGGCTTTCAGACCCTCGGACATGGTGCGCAAGTCCATACCGATCGCTTGGCGGGCGGCTCGGATGTTCTGTGCGACGTGCGTGTTCGTGATTCCTGCGGGGTTGCCCCGCACTCTCTCTGTTTCCATAGTAGAAATCTAAAGTGCGATGCTTGACAATGCAAGTGCGATTCTTTACGGTAGGAGGAATCACTTTCACGCGCACGATGGGAACGGATGGTGTGACGATGCGGCAGAGCACCCTGGACATGGACGACCTCCGCAAGCGGCGCAGCCTGGTCATCACCCGCAAGGAAGCCGCCGAAGCCCTCGGCGTCGATCCCCGCACGATCACCACGAGCATCAACGAGGGAACCATCCCGCATGTCAAGCTCGGGCGGCGCATCGTGATCCCGCGCGAGAAGTTCCTCGCACTCTTCGCCAGCGCCCCGAGCGAGAGCAGCGAGTCCTGATGCTTCATCGCCCGTTGTGCCGAATCGGCACTCCCGTGCTCTGCTTCCATGTGAATGTCGGCCAAGCGCCGTAAACTAGCCCAGGTACGCCGACCACAAGGAGGCACCCCGCATGGCTACGAAGACTCGCGTATCTGAGGCGCACGTTCAGCGCGTCCTCGCGGAGGTGCAGGCCGGGCAGCAGACCGCGGGCGCAGAAATGTCGCCCGAGGGCCTGGAACTGCTGGCGCGGCAGGTGCGGGGCGAGGTCACCGCTGACGAGGCCGTGGCCGAGGTGATCGCACGGGCCGAGGCTCGTTTCGCTCCTGCGCGGTAGCTCGCGCTCATGCCGGAGCACTACACCTATCCGGGCTCTGATGTTCTGGTCAACAAGCTCGGCATCACGGACTATAAGCACTGGAAGTTCGTGGAAACCGAGGTCATCGGCCAGCGCATGGGTGAACTCCGCGAACACCCGATCCCCGGCAGCTACGACCTCCCTCATCTGCTCGCGATCCATCGGCATCTGACCCGCGACCTGTACGACTGGGCGGGCGAACGGGAATTATTACGCCAGATGCATCATTCGTCGGTGCCGCACCAGCACTCGCGGGTCAAAATCACCTCGGTCATGACCCCGTGATCTGGGGTTTCCTTCCCTCTTGATTTAGTGCAATAATGATGCATTAGATGCAATCAGCTTGGAGGGGTCATGGATGTTGTTCCTGGGTCCGCGAGCCTGCTGCTGGTCAGCGGTGTCTCGTATCTGAATGAGGCATCTGCTGTGTTCGAGGCGATGGTGGAGGGATGGTCGCGGCAGCAGGCCAGTCGCCGCTTGAAAGACAGCACGATCTACCCGAGGTTGACGCTCATACGCAGGTTTCAGGCATTCACGAACGAGTATCCCTGGGAGTGGAAGGCTCAAGATGTTGAGGACTTCACTGTGTCGCTCACCAGCGGCGGACTCCGGCTGAGCACGGGCACGATCCGCGGCTACCATCTCATGTTGCGGCAATTCTGCGACTATCTCACTGATCGCCGGTATGACTGGATGACGGAGTGTGAGCAACGGTTCGGTTCGGTGCCGGTGCAGATTTGCCATGAGTGGAACACCGTGGCGCATCTGAATGAGTATGAGGGGCGGCCGGAGCGTCGCCCGCTGACATATGACGAGCTTGAAGCGCTGTTTGATTACTGTGATAGCCGGGTTGAGCAGATCGTTCGTGCTGGACGCAAGGGTGCGCTGGCCGCGATGCGTGATGCGCAACTGCTGAAGACCACTTATGCGTTCGGGCTGCGGCGGCGTGAGGCGATCAACCTCGACATTGCTGATTTGAGGGTGAACCCACAGGTGAAGGAATGGGGCACATACGGGGCGTTGCATGTGCGCTACGGGAAAGCGGTGCGCGGGGGGCCGCCGAGACGTCGAACCGTGTTGGCGGTACCCGAGTTTGACTGGGCGCTCAACGGGCTTCGCCAGTGGGTGGAGGAAGCCCGCCCAAAGATGGAACCTGGAGCACACCCCGCGCTCTGGGTGACGGAACGAAATAGCCGCGTGTCCGTCCGGTACTTAGATATTCGTTTTGCGGAGCTGCGGGCCGGGGCTGGCCTTCCCGCGGAACTGACGTTGCATTGTTTGCGGCACTCGTACGTGACGCATCTGATCGAGTTCGGGTATGCCGAGCGTTTCGTTCAAGAACAGGTGGGCCATGCGACAGCATCGAGCACCGCGATTTACGCATCGGTGAGCAGCGACTTCAAGAACCGTATCCTGGCTGACGCACTCCACCGTGTCTACCAGCCCGAGAAAGGATCATCATGATCAAGAAGATGAACGCCCGCTGGAAGTTACGCGAGCTCATGGCGCTACACGGACTATTTCAGACCACAGATTTGGTTCCACTACTCGCTGAGCGTGGCATCCATCTCTCCCGTGAGCAAGTGTTCCGGCTCGTCACCAAAACACCACAACGATTGAACATGGACGTCCTCGTTGCGCTGTGCGACATTCTCACCTGCACGCCAAACGATCTGATCGAGGCGGTTGAAGAGCCCACGACGGTCGAGAAGACCGGCACCGATGGTGAAATTCGTGGGATCGGAGAGCTACGTCCGATCCCTGCCCGAATACGTCGACCCGATCAGGCATGAGCAGTCCTCGCAGCCGCATTCCGGATCGCGACAACATCGCTGCGCTTATCGAAATTGTCACCGCCGCAGATACCGGGCTGGAACACTCCGTGATCCTCGAAGTCATTACGGCCGTCGCGCTGCACCCGAACGTGCGTGCACGTCTGCGCCATACGCTCGACGGGATACCCGATCCGTTGAGGTCAGCGGAGCCTACGATGCCCCGCCAAGTGCAACGGTTTCTGCACGCATTGATTGATGCCGGGGCCGCTGGTATTCAGTTGCCTGCCTGTCAGGACTGCGCACAAACGCGTCCTGTCGAGCATTCTCTTGAGGACGGCCGTCGGGTGTGCGGCTCCTGTCGGCGCAAGGCTCTCGCCCGTGCCTGTGGGCGATGCAACAAGCACCGTTTTTGCGACAACTGGCTCGATGGAGTGCTGGTGTGCAGTACCTGCTACGCCAAAGACGAGCGTAACTTCGCGGTCTGCGTGAAGTGCGGGGAGCTGGACCGGCGGGTCGCGCGAACGGCCGAGGGAGTGCTCTGCGCTCGTTGTGCGCCCCGCCCGACACATCCCTGTTTCCGTTGTGGCCAGGTGCGACCCGCAGCAATGTTTCTCAACCAACAAGCCGTCTGTAAGCCTTGTTACGTTCGCATAACCACCAATGCAGCGGTTTGTCCGCGATGCAGTCAGTCTCGCATCATCGCTTACCTCGATGACCGCAATGTTTTGGTGTGTGCGGGCTGCGCACACCAGCCGCCAAAATACAGGTGTCACAGCTGTGGGAGTGAAGAGCGTCTTGTGGGCCGTCAATGCCCACGCTGCATGACCTCCGACCGCATTACCGCGCTGATTACGACGCCAGAAGGCAGCATCCACCCACAGTTGCACCCAGTGTTCGACTATCTGCTTTCTTGGAACAAGCCTGAATCAGTGTTGCGCTGGTTGAACCGTGGCAAAGCAACCCCGATTCTCGCGAGCATGGCTCACGGACAGACACCTATCAGCCATGAAGGAATCGACCGTTTCCCGCGGGATCGCGCTCGAGAGTATCTTCGCGATCTGCTCGTCGCGAGCGGCGTGCTCCCCACTGATCATCGCGATATGAGAGGCACACTGGAATGGATAGACGCTTTCCTCGCCGAGCATTCCAGCCCTGACCGTCATGTACTGCTGGCGTACTCTCGGTGGCATATTGTCCGGAGGGTCAGAGCGCAAGCCGTGAAGGACCAATTTACCGAGAGCGCCGGAGGCAACATTCGTTCCCATCTGAGTGCCCTGGGGCGGTTCCTTGATTGGTTGCACACGCACGACATCACCCTGGATCGTGTGCGGCAAGCACACATTGACGAATACCTTGCCGCGCACCCAAACGGCACACGCCACTTGCCGCAGTTCTTCACCTGGACGTACGCGACGGGTCGCAGCGGCCCCGTAACTTCACCGACCTATCGATCGCAGCAGCCGACACAGCAAATGTCAGAAAGCGATCACTGGCAGCTTGCTGAACGGCTACTGCACGACGAAAGCATCCGTGTCGATACGCGCATCTGCGGCCTGTTCGTTCTGCTGTATGGGCAGCGCACCGCAACCCTCAGCCGGATGACGCGTGACTGTGTGACCATCACCTCGGAGCATGTCTCCGTTCACTTCGCGGCAGACCCGATTGTGTTGCCGCCAGGCGTCGATACCCTTATGCGGCAGCACGTGCACACGCTCGAACGCCATCCCGGGCAGCAACGCAGCGCGTGGCTGTTCCCTGGACGCAACCCTGCCCGCCCGGTGAATCAGGGTGGGCTTGGAATGCGAATGAAAGGTGTTGGGGTGTTCCCGCAGGTTAGCCGGACGACGGCGATTATGCAGCTTGCCGCTGAACTGCCCGCTGCGGTGCTCGCAGGCTTTCTCGGCATCCATACAGAAACCGCCGTCGTGTGGAACAGGCTCGCCGCAGGCTCTTGGAGCACCTACCCGGCCCTACGTCGTTCCCAAGGCAGCCAGAGTGACAGCTAGATAGGGGTATGCAACGGTAAGCATGCCCCCTTAAGCCCTAGGCGTCGGCAGCATGTCGGGGGATGAATGTCGCCCGTGTTTTCCTCGGTGCAGGCGGCGACACTTCAGTCTGCTCGGCATCGTCAGAGCTGTGGTCGCTGGCCGGAACCGTCTCGGGTTCGGTGGGGTAAGGACGGATCATGTATCCGCGCATCGAATTTGCAAGACTCACCACTAACGGCGGATATACCGGCGCTTGCGGGAGCTCACCTGCCCGGGTAGCTTGCAACGCCACGTATTCGGCTTCTTGGGCGAGCAGGATCGCGTGGTCAAACGCCGGTACCAGACCGAGCCAGGCAAGATTCCGTCCAGCTTGTAACAACTCCACGGTCTCACTCACCACCCCATCCCTCCCTGCGTACCTAGTGTTGGTGCACTCTGCATCGGTTGATGCTTGCACCTTACTAAGGGTGACAAAAAAGTTGAGGGAGACTCCACCAACCCGCCGGGGGGCGCGGTTTCGTGGAGTCTCCCTCACGGAATGTGGGGAGTAGTCAGATACTCCACCACATGGTGACCCTCACCTGTTAGGGGGGTAGTGAGGGTCACGCGTGGTTACTGCTGGTTAGCGTGACGACGCTTAGCCGCCGCAACAGTGACAAGACCAGCCAGCAGCAGAACTGCTGCACCACCAGCAAGCCCCAGTGGCAAGGTACTACCAGTGGCTGCCAGGCCAGGAGTGGGCGGCTTCACAACAGGTGCTGCCGCGCAATCCTTCGAGGTGAGCTGCTTGGTCCAGGTCGCGGTGCCGTCATCGTTGAGAGTCCAGCCCTCACCGAGTGCGTCACCATCAAGCACGTAGCCGTCAGCAGGAGTCGCGGTGAGCGTTGCTACGTGATCCTTATCGACGGTCACGTCACTGTAGGTGATGCCGTTACCGTTCTTCGGCTGTGCGACAGTTTCCCACACAGTCTTGCCCTGATCCTCAACCGTGCACTCAGCCGGGTTCACAACCGGTGCAACCGGAACAACAACCACGTCACAGTACTTTGACTGCAACTCGTACGTCCAGGTTGCGGTGCCGTCTTCATTCAGTA
>Ga0116169_1000847_pt1 | contig 28872 bp, 29 predicted proteins | sample AD_UKC130_MetaG_FD_89796 | JGI IMG/M metagenome (GOLD analysis project Ga0116169, IMG submission 89796) | Active sludge microbial communities of municipal wastewater-treating anaerobic digesters from Canada - AD_UKC130_MetaG | ecosystem: Engineered > Bioreactor > Anaerobic > Digestate | place...
CTGCATATGCGCTGGGCCCTATGCCAAAATGCTCAGTGCTGAAGTCAACCCCGCTCGACTTGCATGTGTTAGGCACGCCGCCAGCGTTCGTCCTGAGCCAGGATCAAACTCTCCAATTAAAATCTTATCTTTGATTCTATTGAACCAAAGCTATTTTACGGTTTGTTTGAATAGCTCTAAAACTTAGCTTAGCTTCCGCTTCGCGTTGTTCCTTGGAATTGACTTTAATTCGTCTCTACACTGTTCAGTTTTCAAGGATCAAAATACCCGCCGTCTCAGCGGCGACTTTTATTATGTTACCAAATGGCCTTTGCTTTGTCAACAGGTTTTTTAACTTAAATATTAATGGTGATTTATGGCACCCATGGTTATATTGAGACTGCCTGTCGCCTGTCTCGGCCATGATATGGTTTACTGCCCGTTTTCAAGTATCCATTCCGTAACTTCTACTGCCTTGGGGATGTTGTCACTGTATGACATTATGCAAAGCACAGCATTTTTAGTATCGTAGGTGTCCTCAAAGAGCTTGAATCCCGCCAGCGGTACGCCGTACAGCTTCGGTTCAGAGCTTTCATCCGCAGCCATTGTGCCCTTTTCGATCTGCTCCTTTGTCATCCTCCCCTTTATACCTTCATAGTCATCCAGGGGAAGGAGTGCGCCTTCTCTTGCCAGGTCTTTAAAAGTCTTCTGGTCGAGTATGAATATGTCCCCTTCCTGGCCGAAAAGCATGGCCAGAAACTTCTGTCGGCCCACATACTCCATCTGGCCTTCCAGCAAGATGTTGTGCAGGTTTATCTCCAGAAGGTCTGGGAAATCGCTCAAGATCCTCTGCTCTATTTTACTTGCCGGATCTTCAAACATATAGCCGCCTACCAGATATATGTCTACCTTCTTGTCCCCCGGTGTCCTGGGCGCTGTAACGGTGACTATCATGCTCCACACCAGAACTGTCACCGCTACGCTTACGGCATATTTCCACCAGTCATATTGTATGTGGTTTTTCAAGACCTCTTTGTTGATTTTTATCTTATACATAAAAGTCACATCCCTTTGCCACTTAGCCTGACTTGTTTCCCATGACCCAGAAATGCATATTTGCATACGCAGCTAAACATATTATATATTCCGTAAGAATAAAAGACAAGCAGCCCGTTTGCCGTGGCTGCCTGATCTGTCCTTGTATCAATTGTAATAAAGATAGCTGTTAATCCTCCCTGGGCTTCATTGTCGGGAAAAGGATGACATCCCGTATCGAATAGGAATCGGTCAGAAGCATGACAAGGCGGTCGATCCCGATACCCAGGCCGCCTGTTGGTGGCATACCGATCTCCAGGGCATTTATGAAATCCTCATCCATCATTTCGGCTTCATCATTGCCGGCTTCCCTCTGTCTGACCTGCTCCAGGAACCTCTCCTTCTGGTCGATGGGGTCATTGAGCTCGGAAAATGCATTGGCCAGTTCACGCCTTGTGACGAACAGCTCAAACCGGTAGGTCAGCCTCGGGTCATCCAGCTTCCTTTTGGCTAGTGGCGATACTTCGATCGGATAATCCATTATAAATGTCGGTTGCACAAGGTTGTCCTCGACCTTTTCTTCAAAGAGCGCATTTAAAACCTCGCCCCAGGTCGCCTTGACTCCAACATCGACCCCTACCCGCTTTGCCTCGGCCCGGGCTTGCTCTGCACTGTCTATGGCGTCCATATCGATACCGGTATACTTCTTTACGGCCTCTACCATAGTCATCCTTGTCCAGGGACGGGCCAGATTGATCTCTTCTCCCTGATAGGTTATTACCTCGCTGCCCAGTATATCCCTTGCAAGGGTGGATATAAGGTCCTCGGTCAGGTCCATCATGTCATGGTAGTCGGCATATGCCTGATACAGCTCGATAGAGGTAAACTCGGGGTTGTGCTTTATATCCATGCCCTCGTTGCGGAATATGCGTCCTATCTCATAGACCTTGTCGAAGCCGCCGACGATAAGTCGCTTTAAATGCAGCTCCGTGGCTATCCTCAGATACATATCTATATCAAGCGTGTTGTGATGGGTTATGAAGGGCCTTGCTGCTGCCCCGCCTGCCGTATTGTGCAGGACAGGGGTCTCGACCTCCAAAAAGCCCCTGCTGTCCAGATAATTGCGTATGCCGCGGATTATCCGGGAACGGATGACAAAGGTACGCCGTACATCAGGATTCACGATAAGGTCGACGTATCTCTGGCGGTAGCGCAGGTCCACATCCTTTAGACCATGCCATTTCTCCGGCAGGGGTTGCAGGGACTTGCTCAGCAGGGTGATCGTCTTTGCCCTGACTGATATCTCTCCCTTGTGGGTTTTGAACACTGCACCTTCTACCCCAATGATATCCCCGATATCGTATGTTTTGAACTCATCATAGGCATCCTGGCCGAGCTCGTTATCTGGACATAGATCTGGATCTGGCCCTTTGCATCCAATATGTGCGCAAAGCTGGCCTTACCCATGATCCTTTTGGACATGATCCGCCCGGCTATCACAACAGGCTTCTCTTCCATCTCCTCAAAGTTATCAAAAATCTGCTGCGAATAGCTCGTAGGGTCAAACCTGGTTATATGAAAGGGGTTTTTGCCTTCCTTCTGCAGCTTTGCGAGCTTATCCCGTCTTACCTTCAGCAGTTCGTTAAGCTCCTCTCCCTGGGTCAAAACCTCTGTCTTAGCATCATCATTGGTATTAGCCACCGTTACACATCCTTCTGCCTTAAGTTTCTTAGCCTGCTTGCTCAGCCTATTTTCTGATCTCCAGTATTTTGAGCTTGATCACGCCGTCCGGCACCTTTGCCTCGACCTCGGCACCTTTCGGTTTGCCTATCAGGGCACTGCCCACGGGTGACTCATTGGATATCTTGTTCATTGAGGGATTCGCCTCGGCGGATCCGACAATAGTATACTCTATAACATCATCGAACTCAACGTCAAGCACTTTTACGGTGCAGCCGATGCTTACGACATTAGTATCGATGTCCTCGTCATCTATGACCTTTGCATTCTTCAGCATATTTTCAAGAGTCACTATGCGGCCTTCTATAAAAGCCTGCTCGTTTTTTGCCTCATCATATTCTGAATTTTCTGAAATGTCACCGAATGCAATTGCCTGCTTGATGCGTTCAGCCACTTCCCTACGGCGTACTGTTTTCAAAAACTGCAGCTCCTGCTCCAGCTTTGCTATACCATAAGGAGTCAAAATCGTTTCCTTATTGGCCATATATCCTATCTCCCCTTTTTAATGTTGTAGCCAGAAAAATGTATGTTGCTAATATATGCCCATATGCTAAAATTATACTTTCGTAGTGACCGTTTTTTGCTTCCTTGACCGGAGTCAAAATAAAGCACTGCATGCTGTGATGCAGTACTTGGAAAAGCTTGAGAATTTTAATAATAATTATAATTTCCAATATGGCATTTGTCAAGGTGTATTATTGCCTCTGTTCTTATTGTCATTCAGCCACCGCCTTTTTATCCTGAAATAGTCCATGCGGATCCTGTCAAAATGGATCCTGCAGCCCTTTTGTACGAAGCCAAGGACCTTCAAGGGATACAGTCCGTATATCGCGTTCAGGCGTTGCAACTGCCCCAGGGATACTCTTTGTTTTATCAGGTCCTCCCTGTAGACCTTGCTTACATTGTAGATCAGTCCTTCAAGGACACCAAGCTCCTCCCAGGGCTTCAGACCGACCCCGGCCGACAGCTCCCTCGGAAAGTCGATCCAGGCCATCTCCACGACGTATATCCCGATATCCGGTGTCACAGGTATTCCACCGAAAGCGTAGTCCCTCGCAACAGCAAAGTGGAAAGACGGTTTGACTAGATTATATTTTGCATCTGTCGGTCGGGCTATTACCGCTATGTTTTTACTGTTCAAGCATACCCTGGCATCAGTCGTTATCTGGCATGATAAGCCTGTCGTCCTGAGCACCCTGTCAGCAAGGATGCTGAGGGCTTTCAAGCTGCTTCCCCCTATGCACATATTATTGACCTTGTCAGCCAGGGCTTCTACCCATACCCTTCCCTCATCCGTATCCGCACCCCATATCCCTGTATTAAGGAATGGCATATCCCGCTTCATTATGTTCAAGAGCTGGTTAAGGACCAGGAGCAGGCCGGATGATCTCTGAAGATAGCAGTCAAGGATTGTAAAGCCTCTGCTCTCAAGGTACGATACCTCCTCATATCCGAAATATTCATATACGTGGGGAAAGCATATATGAAATACATTAAGGTCATCGAGCACCCTTGCCATGCCTTTGACATATCTTATTTTTTCAGTGCCTGAAAGCTTGTGCCAGTCCATAAAAAAACCGGGTACATCTATGATGTAACCCAGCTCTGTGTTATCTTCATTGTCAATGATGATCCCCGTTTTACGAGCGTATATGTATTTCAAGGCCAGCCTTGCATACTTGACGGGTAATCGTTTTAGTACCGGATGGCTGCTTATAATCCTCTCACCATTTTCGGTGTTGGATACGACCGCAAACTTTTCCATTCTGTATTACCCCTACAACTGCATTTTACAGTCAGTAGTAATGTATTCAACTTTTAACTGAAATATACTACGCGGGGCTTAAACGCTTCATCTTTCAATATGCTTTGATAATCCTCAACAGTTATCTCATCAGGCCTTTTCCCGATAAGGGCAACGATGACCGCTTCCATAACGTTGGTGCCAAAGGACCTGCCTCCAAGCTCTGGTGTAGTTGTGACAAGCATCCTGGCCCCTCTTTCCCGGAGCAGGTCTACATCCTTGGCTGTCACCGTATTGGTCACTATGATCTTATCCTTTATGAACATCGGCAGGTGCTTCTTTATATACAGAAAATCGCCTGCGATGATATCCGCTTCATCGTAATACCTGATGAACTTAGGCTCGATCTCCTCCTGGCTCTTGCCGGAAGGGTACAGCATTTTAAGGGGCAGCATCCTGATGACAGGCATCAGCAGGGCAGCAGCCCTGTGTAGTGTCTTTATGCTTCTTATTGGGATGGGCAGGCCTAATGCGAACATTATGTCACCATATACCATCTGGCAGCCCATCTCCGGAAAAGTCTCCGCAAGTCCAAGCCGTTCCATGCCACATACCAGGAATACCTTCATTTTCTCAAGCGGAAGGCCGAGGTCGGTCTTGAGATACCTGACAACATTGGCTTCCTGTGTGTTTTTCAGCCCCGAACCATCCACCATCGGCGTCTTTTGGGCAGTTTTCAGCAAGGGAAGGGCGGATTTCAGAGTATATTTGCGGTTGTTCCTGCCGTAAAGGTAAAGGCTGATGCCGCCCATACCAAAGGCATCGACCTTACCGTCCAGTTCTTTTATCAATTCTATGGCCTTTTTAGCATCCCCGTCGGTGCCTCTGCGCTCTATTTCGAATTGCTCTCCGCAAAATTCTGCAGTTACCTTGTGGTCACGGGAAGATGAACCCAGGCTAACGCTTACTATTCTTTTCATTTCTATTCCCCCAGCTTTAGATAAGTTGATCCAGGATCTCTATGATGGACTCAGGTTCTACGTAAACATCCTCCTTGAGCGGTGAGGTACCGATGTCCACTGTGATCACCTCTTTGTCGAGCAGACCCTCGATCCACTTGGTGCGCATATCCGATGCAAGCACTATTACAGTGTCATACTTGCGGTATTCCTTGATGAGCCGAATAAGTTCGTTGACAAGGGTTAGGCCTGTCTTGGACTCCACAAAGGCTGTGCGCTCCTTCTCGTTCATCAGCAGGATATTTGTGATCCCGCGGTCCAGGAAGATTTGCCTCAGCTCTTCCTTGTTCTTGACAGGAAACCCTACTACCGCTATGTTTTTACCCTTGCGCAGCTCCCCAAGGCTCTCGAGCTTGGATATGAAGGTGCGGTCGACTCCCATGGCATCAGCCACTTCCTGCTGTGATTTGCCCTTGCTGCGCTCGGTAAGGATCTTCTCGATACCCGCGGATATCTTCTTCCGGCTGATTATTTTATCGCCTATCCTGTAATAATCCGTAAGGCATCCCTCCTTTATGCACCGGGTCTCTTGTTATGTGCACAATCTTGTTCACGTATATAATACTCCTGTTGGAGTATTTTTTCAATAAAGCAGGAAAAATGTTTGTTGCCGCTTTCTTTTTACTTAACCCTCCAGCTCATTCAGATAAGCCTGCAGTACTGACCTTATTTCTGTCTGGCTCAATGCCTTGTTTATAACTGTCTTGACCTTGCCGGAATCCTTCAGGCCTTTCAGATACCAGGCGATATGCTTCCGCATTTCCCTGACCGCCACCTTCTCGCCCTTATATTCGCATAAAAGCTTAAGATGCCTGAGTGCCATATTGATCTTATCCGCCGGACCGGGAGGAGGCTCTATCATCCCCTTCTGAAGATAGGTGACAGCATCCCTGAAGATCCACGGATTGCCCAGTGCCCCGCGGCCTATCATGACTCCGTCACAACCGGTGCGCCTCATCAGCTCAGCTGCATCCTCCGCTGTAAACACATCACCATTGCCTATGACCGGTATAGACAGCCTTGATTTTACTTCCCCGATTATGTCCCAATCCGCCTCTCCAGAGTAAAACTGCTCCCTGGTCCTGCCGTGCACAGTGACTGCAGCAGCCCCGGCCTCCTGGGCTATCAGGGCTATTTCAACGGCATTGATGGAGGCGCTGTCCCAGCCCTTTCGGATTTTCACCGTGACCGGCTTGCATGAAGCCTTGACAGTCCTGCGGATTATCTCACCGGCCAGCTTCGGGTCTCGCATTAGAGCGCTACCGTCGCCGTTATTGACGATCTTGGGCGTAGGACAGCCCATGTTGATATCGATTAGGTCAACATCCAGCCTTGATACCCTCTCGGCCATCTTTGCCATTATCTCCGGATCCGAGCCGAATATCTGGGCCCCTACAGGGTGCTCGCCCGGAGATGTTTCAAGCAGTTCCTCAGTTTTTTCGCTCCCGTAGAACAAGCCTTTGGCGCTCACCATCTCCGTATAGGCCATGCCGCAGCCCTGCTCACGGCACAGCATGCGGAACACCTTGTCTGTGATACCTGCCATAGGCGCCAGAAATACATTGGTCCTGATCTCAACATTGCCGATGAACATATCCGCAGCTTCCTCCAAAAAAAATGCCGGTAAAATACCGGTCTTATCTTTCCAATTTATCTAAATATTATCAATCGCTACATCCTGCACCTATTTCATATCCTCCGGCTTAAGGCTTTCGATAAAGACTATTCCATCAATTTTCCATTGGCCGTCGATTTTCCTGAAGTGGATCTCCTTCCTGCCGTTCTGCCACTGGGGTTTGGGTATCCTAAGCTGGAACTCCTCGCCCTCCTCCAGATCCTCTGGCATCTGGGCTGCTATGAGCCTGGATCTGAAGTCATCGGTTATCGAAAACTTCCAGGAATCCTCCTTGATGTACTCAATGACCTCTACTACTGTACTTGACTGCCAGGGCCATACCCATAGCTTCGTGACCTTCAGCTCGTAGTCGTAATCCTGTATCAGATAATCCCTGAACGGATTGCTGTTCAGCATCGGATCGGAGTTCAGGTATTTCAATGTGAAAAACCTGTTGAGCAAGGTTGGGTCTTCATTGTTCAGTATCACATTCGCCCTTTGAGTCATGCCATCGTCCAGAAACACATACACATTGGCCATGTCATAGGCTATAAAAAAGGCGATCATTATCACCATTATCAGCAGAACCAGCACTGTGAGCTTTTTGACTATAAAGAACAACAGCCGCATGCCGGCACTTGTCTCAGTACTCATCGTTATTCACCTGCTTTTCGGTTATTTGTGTATACGCAGCGGGTATAGACAAATTTCATTCATAATATACAACATAATAGCATAGAAATAGGACTTTGTAAATTTGCAAAGTCAGGGCCTGTATCCTGGCACTCCTGATCATGTGATGCCTGCGAAATATTTATTGGCAGTCTTGTGTTAATGTTATATACTGTATTTAACAGGATTTGGACAGGAGAAGCAAATGGACAGGCTTGAAGCGATAAAAGAAGCTTATGACATACTGAACAAGGTCACTCCCTTGCGACGGGATTGTGGCAGCCTGTGCAACAGGGTCTGCTGTGACGGTGGTGTCGAGGATCATGGCATGTACCTGTTTCCCGGCGAAGAGGAGATACTCAAGGACCAGGCCTCATGGCTCAGGATAGTTTCGGCAGACATGGTGATGCCGGGGCTTCATCTGGCCAGGTGCACCGGGACATGCCCGAGGCATATGCGGCCCCTGTCCTGCCGGATATTCCCGCTCGTACCCTACCTTACCGAGGAGAATATACTGCTTATAAAAATGGACATAAGGGCAAAGGGCATCTGCCCCCTGGCATCGGAGGCTGAGAAAAGGGACCTGCAGCCTGATTTCATCAGGGCCGTGCGCAAGGCAGCCGGCATCCTGATAGCAGTACCGGAGATCAAGGACTTTATATACAGCATATCCAGGATGCTCGATGAGTACAGCAGCCTGCCCTGGTACAGGCTGGTCGATAGTTGGAGGTGACTATTAGTCATGGAAGACTCCAAGGTTATTGACTTAAATGATAAGAGGAAGCAGAAAATGCAGTTGACCCGGGAAGAACATCCAGGCATGACGATGCTGACTGATTATGAGATCGCCCTTCTGCGCAAGGACAAAAAGGAATCACTGAGGCAAGCACGAAAATTGTTCATGAAGCAAGATATTATTGTTGGCAAGAAGGGCTTGAAAGATAAAGGTAAAGAGGAGTGATAAGATGAAGATCAAGGTATACCAGACCGCAAGGGATACGGATGATCGGCTCTCCAGGAAGGATGACCTCTGCTTTGCCCCGGATGCTGAAGGGCAGGAGCTTCAGGTCATCAACGTGTATGACGATGTCGAATATCAGGAGATAATAGGCTTCGGCGGCGCGTTTACCGAGGCTGCAGCGGATACCTTCTACAAGCTGAGCCCTGACAAGCGAAAGCAGATCCTGGACGCCTATTTCAACCCTGACAAGGGTATAGGCTATACCTTCTGCCGCACCCATATCAACAGCTGCGATTTCTCTCTGGGCAACTACTGCTATGTCAAAGACAATGATATCTCTCTTGACTCATTCTCCATTGAACGGGACCGGACCGCCCTGCTGCCGCTGATAAAGGAGGCTATGTCCGTTGAAGGGGCTGATTTCAAGCTGTTCAGCTCTCCCTGGAGCCCTCCGGCCTGGATGAAAACCAACAATCAGATGAACCATGGCGGCAAGCTGAAGGCCGAATACTATGACGCTTGGGCCCGTTATTATGCAAAGTACATCAAGGCATATGCACAAGAAGGCGTAAAAATCTGGGGCATCACTATGCAAAATGAGCCCAAGGCCGTTCAGACCTGGGACAGCTGCGTATATACCGCAGAAGAGGAAAAGGATTTTGTGAAGAACTATCTGGGGCCGGTCTTGGAAAAAGAAGGGCTGGGCCATGTAAAGATCATGATCTGGGATCATAACAAGGAACGTGTTTATGAGCGGGCCAGAGCAGCCTACGAGGACCCTGAAGCTGCCAGGTACATTTACGGCACTGCCTTCCACTGGTACAGCGGAGACCATTTTGACGCCCTGGATGCAGTGTACAGAAGATGGCCTGAAAAGAAACTGATTTTTTCAGAAGGCTGCGTTTCCTTCCACAAGGAACGAGGCGCCTGGATCTACGGTGAGCAGTACGGCCACGAGATCCTTGGGGACCTGAAGCATCACACCAGTGCCTGGACGGACTGGAACATGATATTGAATGAGATCGGCGGTCCCAACCATGTGGCCAATTACTGCGATGCTCCGGTCATGGCCGACACTAAGAACGACACCTTCTGCCTTGAGGCTTCCTATTATTACATAGGCCACTTCAGCAAGTTTATAAGGCCGGGGAGCAGACGGATAGGCAGCTCCTGCTTTGATGACAGTCTAGAAACGGTTGCTTTCAAGACACCTGACGGCAGCAAGGTACTTGTCGTTCTGAACCGTACCGACAGGGAATTTGATTTCAACCTGAGGTACAATGACCTGATTGCCAGGGCAAAAAGTCTGCCTCACTCGATAATGACCTTGATTTTCTGATATATGTCCAAGGCTTGTAAAATCATATTGCTTTATCTACCGCATTGTAATATTATATAGAAAACTGACAACTGAATATAGCTGGTATAGGTTGCATCATGCATTAATAGGGAAACAGGTTAGAAGCCTGTGCGGTCCCGCCGCCGTAATAGGTTTAGCGGTTTCAATATGCCACTGGGAGACTGGGAAGGCGAAATCGCATATACGCCTAGAGCCGGAAGACCTGCCTATACTGAAACACTATTAACTTCACGGGTAATTGAAGGGTGTTGCAATATAAGTATAAGCCAGCGGACTTATAATATGCCGCTGTTTTACACAGCTTATGCTTATTATATGTTCGTAAATTTTGCAGCATGCCCCCTTCAACCGGACCGGTTGAAGGGGTTCTTATTTGTCCGGAAGTCAGCAAAGGAGGAATGCCGGGAAAGTTAGGCCGGATCCCCGCCGGCATGGAGACTGACATTCGCCAGAGTGCATATTAGGTCATATCAACTGTTAATACTTGCTTATAGGAGGAGAAAACATGAAGAAAAAAATACTTGCTGTCATAGCAGTTTTGCTCGTCGCTGCTGCCATAATCGCAGTGTACAAGTTCTTTATTATCCCCAAAGCTACGGCAGACGAGAAAACAGTTAATATCCATATCGTTATTGAGCACCAGGATATAGACAAGCAGTTCACATACACTACCAAGTTTGAATACCTGGGTGAACTAATCAAGGAAAAGAAAGATGAGCTTGGTGCGGACTTTGGTGAGTTCACCGGATTGGGAGCATATGTGAAAGCTATGATGGACTATACCGCAGATGAATCGAAAGAATTCTTCAGTATAAAGATAAATGACGTCGACGCTGAGTACGGTATAGATCAGATCCCGCTCAAAGACGGCGAGATATACAGCTTTGTACTAACAACCTGGAACTAGATATGAAAGTAAAGGATGTCGTTATCGTGGGCCTCATGAGCGCTGCCCTGACTGCGGGCAAGCTGGCCCTGAGCTTCATGCCGAATGTAGAAATCGTAACGCTGTTCCTTATGCTCTTCGCCGTCACCCTGGGCCTGAAACGGGCCTTACTTGCTTCAATCGTCTTCGTTACGACTGAAATACTCCTGTATGGCTTTTCAACATGGGTCCTGGTATACTATGCCTTGTGGCCCTGCCTTGTAGTAGTCACTACCTTGCTCAGCAGGATGATCAAGTCGGAATTCGGCTATGCTGCATTGGCCGGTATATTCGGGTTCTCCTTTGGTTTCTTCTCTGCGGTATTCGAATCCTTTTTCTATGGTCCTGCCTATGGTATAGCATACTGGTTGAGAGGCATCACCTTCGATGTCGTCCATGGCGCGTCCAACTTCATAATCGTACTAATGCTTTTCAGCCCCCTGCATAACATGTTGAAAGCCCAGGCAGCCAGGTTTATTCTGAATTAGAAGATCTTAAGCAGCTTTGGGCTTTCCCGTGACCGGCGCGTTCTCCGAATGCGCCGATTTTTTTGGTTTATCCGGTTTCCAGAGGCCATACGAGTGAGCTATGATCCCAAAGTGGTTTACTTTATGCAATAAGGGCTTGCTCCATGTCTATCAGGTTTTATAATCTACTTTGTGGGTATTAATAAGGCAAGAAAGCTTAAGCAAGACTTATCTTTATCTACGAAAGGAGATTTCAATGATCAAGCTTTCCTTTAACAGCGCTAATTTTGTTGCAAGGACCAGTGGCTACAGGATATTCTCTGAAAACTGGGCTGACGGTGACAAGGCCACAAATGAGTACTTCAGGCCTCTTGACACCTTTGGCGACAGGTTTGATGAGCTGGTCTCTACTATAAAAAATCTCGGCTTTGACTATATGGACCTGTGGACCGCCCACCTCAACTGGGCCTGGGCTACAGATGAGCATATAGAAATAGCCAACGAGGTCCTGGATTGGTACGGCATCGAGATTCTAAGCTATGTCGGTGAGTTTGGCTCGACTGAAGAGGAGTTTACCAAGGCCTGCCGCCTGGTCAAGGCCCTGGGGTTCGATCTGATGGGCGGTGGAAGCTCATTTTTCCTGAACAATAAAAAACGGGCTGTAGAGATCCTGGAGAAAGAGGGCGTGCGCTTTGCCTTTGAAAACCATCCCAACGAAAAAACTGCGTTGGATGTCGAGGCGATCATAGCAGGTACGCCTCTGGAGTACGTCGGGGTCACCCTTGACACCGGCTGGTTCATGACCAACGGCTACCCGCCGGACAAGGCAGCCGAGCTGCTTGCAGACAGGGTGATGCACGTACACCTGAAGGATATAAAGGCCCCCGGCCGCCATGACACCTGTGCCTACACCAAGGGCTGCGTACCCCTTTACAGATGTGTAAGGTTATTGGAGGAAAGCGGCTATACGGGCAGTTACAGCATAGAGCACGAGCCCTTTACCTTTGACCCGTCGAAGGACTGTGCAGAGAGCAAGGCAATACTCGAAAAATGGCTTGAGGAGTTTTACAGATGAAGAATACCAACATCGCGATAATCGGCTGCGGCAACATCTCGGTACAGTATGCACAGACACTGAAGCCCTATCCCTTTATAAATATCAAGGGGGTATATGACATAGACAGGTCAAGGGCAGAAGAGTTTGCCTATGCCCATGGGACTTCTGTTTTTGATTCCATAGATGATATCATAAAGGATCCGGATATAAGTATAGTCGTCAATCTGACGATCCCCAGGGTCCATGGCGAAATAAACCGCCGCCTTTTGGTGGGCAGCAAGCACGTTTACACGGAAAAGCCAATAGCCATGACCTATGAAGAGGCAAAGGGCATAGTCGCCCTGGCGGCTGAAAAAGGACTGATGTTGTGCTCCTCCCCCATCACCTTCCTTGGAGATACTCAAATGGAAGCTGCCAGACTGCTGAAGGAGGACATAACCGGAAAGATCAGGCTGGTTGCAGCCCAGATGCACAACGGCATGTTTGAGAAATGGCACCCGAATCCCTCATCTCTTTATGATGTAGGAGTACTGTATGATGTGGGCATATACCCGATCACCTATATCACCTACCTCTTCGGACCCGCTGTCAGGGTAAGGGCATTTGGCAAAGTTCTGATGCCAGAGAGGTTCGACCTTCAGGACAGGGCCTTCAGGATAAAAAAGCCGGATCACCTGTACGCTGAGATCGAGCTTGCCTCAGGCATACACTTTACTTTGAACGCCAGCTTTTTGATCGATTATATGAAGCGACCCGCATCCGTGGAATTTGTCGGTGACAAAGGGGTATTGTACCTGGGCAGCTCCCTTTTCTTCAGGTCGCCCCTGAGGTTTGCCGAGCACTTCAAGCCATACGAGGATGTGGCTGATACCTCAGGTGCATATGACGGTATCGAATGGTGCAGAGGCCTCGTTGATATGGCAAGGGCGCTTGATAGCGGCACCAGCCCGAAAGCAGATCCCTATCATGCCCTGCATGTGATAGAAATTCTTGAGGCTATTGAAAAATCATTGAATGAAGGTATACAAATAGATCTCACAAGTACCTTCTGATCTGCTTCCCACAGCTACATACTATCCTCCTTCACTATATATAAAGCGGCCAAAACATGATCCCTTTACAAAGACCTTTGGCAGACCGGCGGGCAGTACAAAGCTGCCCGCCCCGCTTTATGTCCAAATGCCGACAGCTATGCCGTCTGCTCCGTCTATACTGCTTTTTCCGGCAAGGGCCCGCCTTACAGCGCAGGCCTTCTTTCTGATAACGGCTTATGCTATAATAACTAACAAAAATGAGCGCTACAAAATAGTCCACAAAGGACCGGTACAAGGAGTTGAATATGCATTTCAGAAAAGCGGTCAAAGCAGATATACCTCAGATAATGGCCATAATAGGCCAGACAAAGGCCTATCTTAAGTCAAAGGGCGTTGATCAGTGGCAGGACGGCTATCCTGATGCCGGTGTCATCGAGAGAGATATAGAAAATTCAAACAGCTATGTGCTGGAGCGATGCGGATCTGTTGTTGGTACTGTTGCAGTCGTCCTGGATGGTGACAAAAACTATGAACACATATATGAAGGAAGGTGGCTGAGCAACTTTCCTTATGCTGCAATACACCGGATAGCCGTATCAGATGAAACCAGAGGTACCGGGGCAGCATCCGTCATGCTGGAAAACATAGAAGGCCTTTGCAGACAAAAGGCAATACATAGCATAAGGGTGGACACTCATGAGGACAACAGATCCATGCAGGGGCTGTTATCAAAGAACGGTTTTCAGTACCGCGGCATCATATACCTTGAGGACGGGTCTAAAAGGCTTGCCTATGAAAAGCTGATTTGAATATAAAAAAATAAAATTCCCTATTGACAAAGCCCGTGTATGACTGTAATATATAGAGCAATATAATTCTTTTTAAGAAAACTGAATATACACACCAAATGCTATGAAAAGGAGAGTAAGCATTGGGATACGCTACAGAAAGCCCGGTTGCTGAGAAAGGGCGCGGAAGACTTTGCTGAAGATGGCCTTGGAGCTGCGCACCGACTGCATATATCTGCACAGGCTGCGACGGGTACGCCCGTGAAAGCGGATGAGTATGTTAGTACTCTTTGAGGTTCATATCGTGAGGTATGGATAAAACGAGGTGGTACCGCGAAACGTAAAGTTCTCGCCCTTGAATATTTTCAAGGGCGTTTTTTAATGCCTGTTAATGCCTGTATCTAAGGCATATAGATCTTTGGCTTATATGTTCAGCATGAGAGTATGCACCGGGAAAGGAGATAAGGATGCAGGAAGACTATATTATTCAGGTAAGGGACTTGCACAAGACATTCCACACCAACAACGGCAGTATCGTTGTCCTGGACAATATCAACATATCTATAAAGCGCGGCGAGATCTTTGGGATCATAGGGCTGTCGGGCGCTGGTAAAAGCACGCTCGTCAGATGCATGAACCTATTGGAAAAACCAACCTCGGGCAGCGTGATCGTAGACGGCCGTGACCTTACCTCCCTTTCCGAGAGCGAGCTCCGCCGGGAACGCCAGTCCATCGGAATGATCTTCCAGGGCTACAACCTTCTTATGCAGCGCACCGCCCTTGATAATGTCTGCTTCCCCCTTGAGATCGCCGGGGTCAAAAAAAAGGAAGCCAGGACAAAGGCAAGGCAACTGCTCGAAACCGTAGGCCTGGCTGATAAGGAGAAGGCCTATCCGGCCCAGCTCTCCGGCGGTCAGAAGCAGCGCGTTGCCATAGCCAGGGCATTGGCCACCAACCCCAAGGTCCTGCTCTGCGATGAGATAACAAGTGCCCTGGACCCGACTACCACCCAGTCCATCCTGGCCCTGCTAAAGGATCTCAACCAAAAGCTCGGGGTGACCATAGTAGTCATCACCCATGAAATGAAGGTCATCGAGCGGATTTGCAACCGTGTAGCCATAATAGATAGAAGCCACATCGAAGAGATCGGTACCGTGGACGAGGTGTTCCGCAGGCCTAATAGCGCAGCTGCTAGGAAGCTTCTCTACGAGCGCAGCGAAAACATCGAAAAGTTCACAGGCAACGGCAAGCTGCTGCGTCTGGTCTTTGACGGCAGCTCTGCCGACCGGCCTATTATAGCCGAAATGGTGCTTAAGTGCGGCACCCTGGTCAATATAGCATTTGCCGATACAAAAAATATCCACGGCAAGATATACGGCCAGATGCTCCTGCAACTGCCGGAGGACCCTGTAGCGGTAAACAGGATACTATCCTATCTGGATTCTGAACATATATCTTATCAGGAGGAGGCCTGACCATGACAATTGGGGATTTGATGAAACTGACAGCAGAAGGCTTTGGAGAAACCCTGTACATGACATTTGTCTCAACAGCCTCTGCCTACCTGATCGGCATGCCAATAGGACTGATACTGACGGTGACGGACAAGGACGGCATCAAGCCAAATCCCCTTGTCAACGGTATCATCGGATTCATAGTGAATGTCCTTCGGTCCGTACCCTTCATCATACTGCTGATAGCGGTAATGCCGATCACCAGGGCTATAGTGGGTACGACGATAGGCTCCTCCGCTACTGTCGTACCGCTTGTTATAGCAGCAGCGCCCTACATTGCCAGGATGGTGGAAAGCTCTGTAAAGGAGGTCGATCGGGGCGTTATAGAAGCGTCCCTATCTATGGGGGCCTCGCCCTTTCAGATAGTGTATAAGGTGCTTTTGCCTGAAGCCAGACCTTCACTGCTCCTGGGCGCTGCCATCACCACTACCACGATACTGAGCTATTCTGCCATGGCAGGCGTCGTAGGAGGCGGCGGGCTGGGCGATATAGCCATAAGGTATGGCTATCACCGAAAACAGACAGATATAATGATTGTCATGGTAGTCGTGCTGGTCGCAATAGTCCAGGTGCTGCAGGCAGCAGGCAACTGGATCTCCCGTAGAAATGACAAACGCATCAGGTAATAATCAAATTTAACTTTATAATAAAATTCTATTGTAAAGGGGAAATGAGAAAATGAAAAGAATCGCTTTAGTTTTACTGTCACTTGTTCTCTTGGCTGCAGTATTCACAGGCTGCGCAAACACAGGAAAGAAAACCAATGTACTTAAAGTCGGGGCTAGCGTCACACCCCATGCCGAGGTCCTGGAGGTAGCCAAGGAGATCCTGGCCAAGCAGGGCATTCAGCTCGAAATCGTTGAGTTCACCGACTATGTACAGCCAAACTTAGCTCTCAACGATGGCGATTTGGACGCCAACTACTTCCAGCACCAGCCCTACCTGGACAAGTTCAACAAGGACCACGGGACCAAGCTGGTATCTGTGGCAGCCATTCATTACGAGCCCTTCGGCCTGTTCGCCGGCAAGACAAAGTCCATTGATGACCTGAAGGACGGAGCCGTGATATGCGTACCCAACGACGGCACCAACGAAGCCCGGGCCCTCATGCTGCTCGAAGCCCAGGGGCTCATCAAGCTGAAAGAAGGCGTAGGATTTTATGCAACGGTACTTGATATCGTTGAAAACCCCAAGAACCTGCAGATCAAGGAGCTGGCTGCAGAACAGCTCACCCATTCCCTGCAGGATGTTGATATGGCTGTAATCAACGGCAACTTTGCCATCCAGGCCGGGCTCAATGCAAGCACAGATGCCCTTGCAGTCGAAGACAAGGATTCCGAAGCTGCCCAGACATACGCAAATGTAGTTTGCGTCAAGGAAGGCAAAGAGAATGACCCGGCCATCAAAGCCCTCATCGAAGCCCTGCAGAGCAAGGAAGTCAAGGAATTCATGGAGACAAAGTACAAGGGCGCTGTTGTGCCGATATTCGACTGATCGCTTTTTAGGAAAGAACACATAATATGCAAAATCAAATAGAAGGACGGTTCAGCCTGTATAGCGACATTTGGATGAACCGTCCTTTTTTCCTGCGCGGACATAGCAACCGGTGATTTCAACTTCTGACTGTCTTCCTCATAGAATGTACTATCATTTTGTTTCATGGAGGTGGCTATATGTACAACCCGCCACAGGCACCCCTGGGAACCTTCACCTATGTTGTTGAGCCGGGGGATTCCCTGTTTACGATAGCTCAGAAGTTCAATACCACCATTCACAATATACTGACCTTTAACTACCTTCCCGACCCGAATGTGCTGAGAGTAGGCCAGGTGCTGATCATACCGCAGTCGCCGCCGGAAGCCATCATATATACCGTAAGGCCCGGAGATACGGTATATTTGATCGCCCGCAGGTTTGGCACGTCTGTTCAGAATATCATCATGTTCAACTACCTGGCCAACCCCGATTTGATCTATCCAGGCCAGCAGCTGGTAGTTACCGCTTCTCTCAGATAGGACTGTCAAAATACCTTTGGCTTCCTTCTGATTCAAATAGCCTCTTCAGGACTGTCTGTGCTGCACGGGCGGTCCTATTATGCTTTTTGGTTTATTACTGCTTAATTTGGGCAGTAATATAATTAATAATAAATATTGGGAGGTTGTTTATGAAAAGCTTAAAGGGTATGAAAACAGCGGAAAATCTGCTGAAGGCCTTCGCAGGTGAATCCCAGGCCAGTAACCGGTATGATTTTTACGCAAAGGTTGCAAGAGAGGAAGGCTACATACAGATCTCAAAATTCTTCAGGGAAACCTCGGACAACGAAAGACAGCATGCCAAAAGGTTCTTCAACTTCCTTGTCGAAGGCCTCAAGGAAGAGCTGCCCACTGTAGTTGAGATCAATGCCGGTTATCCCATAGCTAAAGGCAACACCCTGGAAAACCTTAAGGCGGCTGCAGCGGGAGAAAAGGAAGAATGGCATGATCTGTATCCTGCCTTTGCTGAAGTAGCAAAACAAGAAGGCTTTCCTGATGTGGCTTCGGCATTCCAGATGATAGCAGAAGCTGAGAAGCGGCATGAGACCAGATTTATCAAGCTTGCCGACAATGTGAGGAATGAAAAGGTATTCCAAAGAGACGAACCTGTCGAGTGGATATGCGATAAATGCGGCTATGTGCACTATGGCACGACACCACCAAAGGTATGTCCCTCCTGCCTGCATTCGCAAGCCTATTTCAAGCTCTTCAAGGAAGACTATTGATCCAAACTGCCAGCAATTGCACCACTGGCCAAAATGGCTGTGCTGGTGCAATTTTTCTTTTAAAACACCAGCATAACTGTTGCATTTTTCTTAAACTTGTAGTAGTATATTTAGTGTTCGTTATGAATGACTGGGTGTGGCGCAGCTTGGTAGCGTGCTTGAATGGGGTTCAAGAGGCCGGAGGTTCAAATCCTCTCACCCAGACCAAATAAACCGCTTGGATCAATAGATTCGAGCGGTTTATTATTTCAGCAAAACAGATGAAAACCGTTGAAACCCCTTGAAGTTACTCTCGTAGTTAACAAGTTAAGCTGACAAGTTGATAACAAACAGCTGCATTTATATCCGGGCAGAAATCAGGCAAAGGACAATCAAAATGCTGGATATCTGGGTAAATGACGTTGATTTGACTTGTTATTTACCGCCCCTTTTACGTGACAGGGCCAGGCCGCCAAAGCCGCTGATAACAGCTATATAATAGCCAAAGTCATACCACCATCCGGTATTGTATACCTCATAAACCCTTATGTTTTTGTTGAAAAGGCCTCCAATGAGTGAAATCGGCGCAACCCAGCCATGCCAGATGCCCCGGAAGAAACCAGCGGGCTTGTCTGATGAGGACGTACCGTCCCCCGGCAGGCATCCTGTCAGTATGAACATAAGACAAGCTATGACTATGCCAAAAAGCAAAGCTCTCTTTTTCAATGGACTTCCCTCCTACCATTCATTATATGTCATGCCACTAGAGAAGTTGAAACCTCCTGGCATGCCAACTTTAGGATCACTTGTTCAGGATCTTCTCAAGCAGGTCTATGATTTTCCCGATGCCTATAAACATCATGCCGGACATAAAGGCCGTAAGCCAGGTGGCTGCGCTGATCATAGGGCTGCCGGCAAAAGATTTGAGTCCATATGCAAAACCCAATGTGAACAAGGCAAACCCTATAATGAAAAGACTACAGCTATGTAATCCTGCAACTTCGGATCCACTATATCACCCCAGGATTTGTTATTGCTATATCATTATACCATAATCATGCTTTTCTATATACAAATAAAGGCCACTCTTGTGAACCATGATGAGTGGCCTGTAATAAATAACTTAGTTTATATCCAGTTCAATCAGGGTCGCCGCAGGCGGGCTCTGCCCATCCCTGACTACTACCCAGAGCTGGGGCGCTTCTTTCTGCCCTGCCGTGCCTTTCAGCCTTATTTCCCAGGAAAGCTCTGTTTTCTCTCCGGGCTTCAACTCCATTATATCTTTTATTGCAGACTGGCTGACCTCCAGGTATTTGCTTGCTACGATCTCTGCAGTTATGTTTTTGGCTTTCTCTCCGCCTGCATTAACAGCAGCTGCCCTTACCTTGTATATCCCGTCATGTCCCTTTTCAGCCCTTACATCGGTCAATGTCAGCCTTGCAGGCACAGTATCTGCAAGCAGCTCTATGATATGGATATCTGCCGGGTCAAGCTCCAGGGTAAGAGCAATGCCATCTTCGCTTTCAGTATATCCAAGGGGGGTCTTCTCGCCGGTCACCGAATACTTCAGCGCTTTCTTGTAGCTGCCCGGAACCTCTATTTTTATGGTATCCCTTTCCATGCCCCTTATCCAGGCAACCAAAACGACATCGCCGTTTTCCCGCTTGAAGCTGTATACCAGGGGAGGCTCGTCCCTGTCATGCTCTATAGTCAGGTCAACATTTATCTTCTTGTAGGGGGCAGCAAACAGCTGCCTGGCAGAAGCTATTGCAAACCACAGGTGCTTGGGGAACCGATCATGGTCCAATGCGCCGAGGAAGTAGTTGTTCACATCACCTATTGCGGCGCTGTCCAGCCTTAGGTTCTTTATTTCATACCAAAGGACATTGGACACATCCTCCGTGGCGACGATCTGGCTGAATGACCTGTAGAAGGCCACAGCCTGGAAATGCCTCGTCTTTTCATAGGGGTAGTTCTTCCTTACCCAGCCGGACACGGTTTTGCCGTCCTCCTGCACATAATCACTGTAGCCTATCTCTGCCACCCAAAGCTCCTGTTTGCCGCCGTGCTTGCGTATCACGTCTCCGATGAGCTTCAGGGTGCCGTATATGGTCTCTATAGGCTTCGGATCCCATGTGCCGTTATAGAAATGCACGTTGATGACATCTATATATTTGGCGGTCCCTGAGGTGAATATGGTGTTCACATGCCCCGGGGTTTTGTTGGTCAGTCCGCCGAATATGGTCACTGCGTCCGGGTTCGCATCCTTTACTGCCCTGGCGCCTACTTTCACAAGCTCAAGCTGCTCCTGCCAGGAGCCTGTCCAAAAATCGTAGTTGTCGCCTTCGTTCCATATCTCCCAGTGGCTGATCCTGCCCTTGTAGCGCTCGACTACCCTGTATACAAAATTATACCAGTCATCAAGGTCCTTGGGAGGTCTCCTCCAGTCTCCACCCGTAGCCCAGCCGGGTGAATAGCATATATACGGATAAAGCTCTATGCCGTATTTTTCAGCCAGGTCGACCTTGGCATCCAGCAGAGTCCAGTTCTCATGCCCTTTGAATTTTTCATAGTCTCCCCAGGCAATGCTGACCCTCATATCCTTGATGCCGTACTCGACCATAAGAGCGAAATCTTGTTCTATGGTCTCTACACTCGTGCCTTTGGGATAATCCTCACACAAGCCCAATATGGGCGAGAAGTATTCTCCTTGCTGATGCAGGTGATTGAGCGGCCCCTCGACAGGCGTTGTCTCAGGGGTAGGCTCTGGCGTTGGTTTTGGGGATGCAGTCGGGCTTTTGGTAGCTCTCGGTGTCGGACTGCTGCTGGGCTCGTCAGAAGGTATGCCCGTATTGCATGCTGCCAACAGGGTAAACATGATACATGACAAAATAAAAACTGATGCAAATCTTCTTATGCGCATTGATGACACTCCTTTTCCTGCATCAGAATAAAGATGAAGGTTAATCGTTTTCCTATATATATTAAATAACACTTATGCCGATATGTCAAACCCAAATATACTGACCCTTAGTTGTCAGGTCATTTTATCCAAAGAACAGATAGATCATAATCCCAGTGCATTACTTTGATATAGAGACGATTTGCTGTTTATTTTCTAATTGCAAATTGTGCTTCTACTGCAGACATAAAGGCGATAGGCGCAATATAGGCCAAATATGAACCCATCAAGAAATATTGCGCTCCTGATACAATAGACGTAATACCAAGCAAAATCGGCACAGTGCTCAGTCCCTGAACCCTGTTTTTAGCCATCTGAAAAGCAGGGGATCCCTGCCATGGCTTTGCTTCAACATTTCTATTATCCCGTCGCCGATCGCCTCTGCCATGACCTGTTTGAACTTTTCATCCTGCAGCAGCCTCTTGTCCTCCGGATTTGTTATGAAGCCCAGTTCGACCAGGCAACCAGGTATGATCGACTCCCTGAGTATGAAAAAGTCGTTGGTCATGATCCTGGAGCGGGCATCACTTGTATTAAGATACTGCTTGTATACCTTATTGTTGATCGACCTTGAAACAGTCTCTGCGAGCTGCTTGCCCGCGTCGGAGCCAGGATAGTAGAAGACTATCGTGCCGCGGCTCTCGGGGTATTTGGGCCGTGCGTTGACATGGATACTAACCAGCAAAGCCCCGCCGCTGTTGTTGACTATGTTTTTCCTGGCATCAAGGTCTCTCCTGTAACGGCTGGATCTTATAGTGCTGAACTTCTCTAAAGATATATCCTCCTCCCTGGTCATGACTACCTTAAGGCCTTTGCTTTCAAGGTATCGGCGCAGTATCAGGCCAACTTCAAGGTTTATGTCCTTTTCCAGGAGGCCCTTGTTGTCATGGGTGCCTCCATCTATGCCTCCATGTCCCGGGTCTACTACTATCGTTATATCGGCCATCTGGACCGGTTGCCTGGCGGGCAGGACACTAAAGCCGGCAAATACCCCAGCTAGCAGGACAAGCCCGGCCACTGCCAGAAGCAGCTCTTTGCGGCTTATATAGCAAATCTTCAAGGCATACACCTCCGAAAGTGAGTCGGATCATTCCTCTTAAAAATGTATTCCCGGCCGCCTGATACTATGTAAAATATGGATAAAAAACCATCCCGTGCTGCATACTAAATGAAGTCAATCGAAGAGTCGATCAAACCAAACTATCGCAGATCTGAAAGGAAAATCCCCTATGCTGTCAAAGCTGAGCATCAACAAGCCCTATACTGTAGTCGTGGTCATCATCATGGTGATGATCCTGGGCATCATCTCCTATACCAACATGAGCCTGGACCTTTTGCCCAGCATAAACCTTCCATATGCAGTGGTGATAACGGCCTGTCCCGGTGCATCTCCCGAGGCAGTCGAGCTGACAGTGACCTCAGTGCTGGAGCAGGCCCTGGCTTCCACCAGCAATGTAAAGCAGCTAAAGTCCATATCCTCCGAGCACCTGTCCTATATCATCCTTGAGTTTGATACTGACACTAATATGGATTCGGCCATAGTCGAAATGCGTGAAAACCTTGACCTTGTGGCCGCTTACCTGCCGGAAGGCACAGGGACCCCGGTCATCATGAAGCTGAACCCAGATATGCTGCCCATCATGACTGCATCAGTCTCCCTGGAAGGCAAGACCGATGCAGAAGCAGCAAGGTTCATAAATGATAAGATCATACCCGAGCTGAAAAGCATCGAGGGAGTAGCCTCGGTTTCTGCAACGGGCCTGATAGAAAACTACATCAATGTCACCATCACGGAATCCAAAGTAAACAGCCTTAATAACAGGCTGAAGGGCCATTACCTGAAACGCGCCGAGGAAGAGATCAGAGTCGCCGCCAGGACGGAGATCATAAGGCAAATCGACGAGGGGATCGAAGCCCAGGTATCAAGGCTGGCTTCCTTGGGAATAAAGCGCTCAGCCGCAGAAGAGCTGTTGAGAGCCACCAGGCAGGACCTCTTGGACGGGGTCGAAGCCAGGGTAGACGAGATCGTGCAGTCCAGGCTTGAGGAAATAGAGGTCCCGGATCTAGATATAACTGCAGAAATGCTTGGTAAGATCCTGATGGCACAAAACCTGTCCCTGCCCGCAGGCTCGGCAGTTTCTGAGAATGGCTCAAGCCTTGTTGTCCGCGTGGGAGACGCTTTCAAAAACCTGGATGAACTTAGATCCATGGTAATTATGGATATTCCCGACTTTGGCAAGGTAAGACTCGAGGATATAGCTGAGATCATCGCCACCGACAATACTTCAAGAATATACTCACGGGTAAACGACCAATACGCTATCATGCTGTCCATACAGAAGCAGCCCGGCTATTCCACCACTGATGTGACCAACAGGATCAGCCGCAAGGTCCTGGAGCTTTCCAGGACATATAAAGGCTTTGTCTTTGAGAGCCTTATGGATCAGGGCGACTATGTCAACATGATGATCGATACAGTGCTTGACAACCTACTCTATGGTTCCCTGCTGGCTATTGTCGTTTTGCTGGTATTCTTAAGGCGGATCAGGCCTACCTTCATAGTAGCTGCTTCAATACTGATCAGCGTTGTTACCACCTTTGTGCTGATGTATTTTTCCGGCATCACCCTGAACGTTATATCCATGGGTGGGCTAGCCCTTGGTATAGGTATGCTGGTCGACAACTCGATAGTAGTAATAGAGAACATATATAAAATGATATCAGAGGGCAAGCCTGTAAAGGAGGCAGCTCTTTTGGGCGCAAAAGAGGTCGCTGGCCCGATCATATCATCAACGCTGACAACAGTTGTAGTGTTCCTCCCCATTGCTTTTGTCAGGGGGATCACCAGGCAGATATTCACCGATATGGCCCTTACCATAGCATTTTCGTTATCTGCAAGCCTTTTGACCTCCCTGACCCTGGTGCCTGCAGCATCTTCCTTTTCCCTTGGCAAGGAGCTGGCTGCAGGTATGGATTTTTCCCGAAGGCTTGCTGCAGTATATAAAAGGCTGCTGAACAAGGCATTGACATGCAAATATGCTACTATTGCCCTGTGCGCAGTCCTGTTCGCTCTCAGTATTCTTGCGGCTCTTGATTTTGACAGGGTGTTATTCCCTGATATGGATACAGGCGCAATAGAGCTTAGGATCACGATGCCTGGCCATTACAGCCGCGCAGAAGCTTTTGCAGCGCTTGACGACTTTTACGGTGCCCTGTCTTCCAATGAGGAGATAAAAACCATAGGAATAATGTACACAGGAGATAGTTCAGATGCTGCTCTTGGTATGATGAACCTTATAACCGGCAGCACTGCTACAGTCAACCTCCTGCTTGCGGATAAACGCCAAAGGACAGCTTCTGAAATAGCAGATGAGATCAGGTCCCTTGCTGAAGGGTATGATTTTAAAGTGGACATCTCAGATATCAACCAGTACGTCAATATGCTAAGCGGCGGCGAAGTAGTAATCAATGTGTTTGGCATGGATACGGACGACCTGCGGCAGGCGGCCATGGATGTCACTGATATAATCAGCAGTATAGAAGGCACTGCTGATGTCGACAATGGTTTGGGCAAAACCAACCGTGAGCTGCGTATAACAGTAGATAAGGCTGCTGCAATGGCAGAAGGCGTGACCATATTCCAGGTTTTCAACGCAGTGAACAAGGCCCTGGCGGAGGTCACGGCCATTACAAAGCTAAAGGACGGAGATACCGTATACCAGATCACTATACACGATGCAAGGACACCCAGGATCACGGAAAGGTCCCTTTCAGACATCATAGCCGTGAGCGCAGACGGCAAAAACGTCAGGATCGGGGATATAGCCCGGATCGACAGAGCAGAAGGCTTTTCGTCCATCCACCGCAGTGATCAGGAACGGTATGTCTCGGTCAGTGCATCCCTCAAACCCGGATACAGTATCGGAAAGGTCAGCAAAATCCTGGAGGACAGGCTCAATGCCCATGATTTCCCTGCAGGGATCCGTTGGGAGGCTGCCGGGGAGCAGGAAATGCTTAATGATACATACAAAGACTTATATGTCATCCTGGTCCTGGCAATAGTCTTTATATACCTCGTTATGGTAGCCCAGTTCCAGTCCCTGCTTTCGCCCTTTATTATATTGTTCACGATCCCCCTGGCCTTCACCGGTGGCTTCCTGGCCCTGTACCTGACCCGCTTGCCTCTCAGCATAGTGGCACTCATTGGGCTGGTGCTGCTTGTAGGCGTCGTCGTAAACAACGGCATCCTGTTTGTGGACTGTGCAAACCAGCTGATGGCGCAAGGCATGGGCAAAAAGGAGGCCTTGCTCCGAACAGCTGAAGTCAGGCTGAGGCCTATCCTGATGACCGCTCTTACGACCATATTTGCCCTGCTCACCATGGTATTTGACAGATCAAGAGGCAGTGAGATCCTCCGGCCGATGGCGGTCACGACCATAGGCGGCCTGGTCTATGCCACAGCGCTGACCTTGTTCCTGATACCTGCATTTTATATGGTCTTTGTAAAAGAAAACAGGAGCACTGACTAAAGAGCTTCTGGGCAAAACTACATCTTAAGGAAGCCAGTTCCGTACCCTGGGTGAAAAAAGAGCCCGCTTTTACCGGTCAAGGTGAAAGCGGGCATATTCATCTGATCAAAGCTATGATCCGATCGGCCTGTCAAAGGTATAGCCTGTCCTGATCAGGCTTTCAAACTCATCTGCTGCCATAGGCTTGCTGAACAGATAGCCCTGGAGCAAGTCACAGCCCTGGGAGGTCAGGATATCATACTGGTTGTATGTTTCAACGCCCTCTGCCACCACTTTCAGGTTGAGCCTGTGGGCCAGCAGAATAATAGCTTCAGTTATGGACCTTTCTTTATCGGTCTCTATGTCGCGGATAAAGGATTTATCGATTTTCAGGGTATTGACCGGAAGATGCTTCAAATAGCTGAATGAAGAGTACCCTGTGCCAAAGTCGTCCAGTGAGACACGGATCCCGATCTCCTTGAGCTGTTCAATGATATGGTGCAGCATATCCATATATTTCATAAACTCGCTCTCGGTTATCTCCAGCTCCAGAAACTCCGGAGGCAGGCCTGTCCTGGCAAGTATGCTCTGGATACTGTCAATGAAGCCCTTCCTTTGGACCTGCCGGACCGAGATGTTTACCGACACCTTGAAAGGCTCATATCCCCTGTCCTGCCACTCCTTGTTCTGTCTGCAGGCTTCGGTCAGGACCCACTCCCCAAGTGACTCGATCAGTCCCGTTTCCTCTGCCAGTGGAATAAACTCATTGGGAAGCACCTGCCCTTTGAATGGATGGTTCCATCTGACCAGGGCCTCAACACCAGCTATTTTGCCGGTTTTCGCAGAGATGATCGGCTGATAGCAAAGGTAAAACTCGTTTTGCTCAATTCCCTTCCTCAGGCTTTTGATCATGTCAAGCCTGGAGGTCACCTGTTCATTCATGGATTCCTCGTACAGGTGGTACTTGCTCTTGCCTCTGCTCTTGCCCACATTCATTGCCAGATCAGCTTTCTGTAGCAAGGTTTCCGCGTCCGTACCATGATCGGGAAATATGGCGGCCCCCATGCAGACCGTGACATAAAACTCCTGCTCCCTGATGCTGACCGCCGAGCTTAAGTGGTCATATACTGCCTTGACATAGGAATTCAGGTCGGATGACCCGGTTATGTCCTTTATAAGTACGATGAACTGGTCTCCGCCATGCCTGTACACGACATCCTTGCCCTTGCTGCAGATATCCTTGAGCAGGCCTGCTATTATATTGAGCATCAGATCGCCGGCAGAGTGCCCCATAGTATCATTGACGTCCTTGAAGTTGTCCACGTCTACGGAAAGGACCCCAAACTTCCTTTTAGACAATGAATAATCCTTGGTCAGGGTCTCTATGTCCTGCATGAACTTTGCCCGGTTGGGCAGACCTGTCAGTGCATCATTGTAGGCCATGTACCTGGTCCGCTTGATAAGGGCTTCGATCGATGTCTGCATGGTGTCGATGCCCCTTGCCAGGGTGCCTATCTCGTCCTGGCTCTTCAAATATTCCTCCGGCAGCCTGGTTTCGAAATCTCCCGAAGCAATGGCATCCAGCCTTTCTACAGCTATAGAGATTGGCTCGGAAATCACGCTGGATAGGATATCGATTACAATGATGACAGCGATAAGGATACTAAACAGCATCAAAGCGATTTTATAAAACAGCTGATTTGCCCGCCTGTAAAGGTCCGTTTCCAGAATGCTCATGCACAGGGCCCACCCGGGAGTGTTGGGGATCGGGTGATAGGCCGCTATTTTCTTTGTGCCGTCAGGCATAGTGTAACCTTCGATGCCGGACCGGCCGGCGATCATCTTGCGCCCTATCTCCTCAAGCCCGCCAAATCCCATCTCGGATGACCTTAGCACATTGAAATCCGGCTGGAAGCTGCTATCGGTATGGGTTATTATGTAGCCAGCCCCGTCTACGACCCAGCCATAGCCGCCTTCTCCTGTTTTTACTGTCTCGACTATGGCCGTCAACACATCAAGATTTATGGTGGCAGCGACTATTCCCCTTCTGTTTCCATCAGGGTCCTTGACAATATGAGCGATCACAAATATCAAGTTGCCTTTGGAGTTTGAAACAAGCTGGTTGGTGATCACCAGATCCTTGGCACCGCTCATCAGCTCTACATAATAATCCCTGTGGGAAATATTGCCGATACAGCCGTCGGCTGAATAATAATCGCCATTATCGTCAGCATAGAACAAGAGCTGGAAGTCCTCGGACAGCTCTCCCAATGACTGAAGCAGCCTTGTTATCTCATCTACCGACCCCTGCCTGAACTCAGGTAGTCTGGTCAGGCCTTCGATGCGGTCCGAATGATACTTAATCCATTTGCCCATCTCGCCGGCACCAAACTCTACAGTCTGCATGCTCGTGTCCTTGATAACGGGAACCACTGTGCTCCTGACTATCGCCAACACAACAAGGCCTATCAATATCAGCAGAGTAATTGTCACCGTACCGAACCACAGAAGCATTTTACTTTTTATGGTCAGCATTTTATTGCTCCGTTTCTAAAAGATATAATATTGACCTTGGAGATGATTATCTATTATTCGACAAAATACTACGATTTCCTCTGCTAAAGCAAAAAAAGGTTCTATAATAAATGTTGGGGTAAGAAAGCAGGAAAAATAAAAAGCATAAGCGAAAACCTACCGAGTAAATAAACCACCACGAATATTCACAGGAGGTTTTGCTTATGCTTAATTCTAATTA